>Ga0163148_10001068_pt1 | contig 36585 bp, 27 predicted proteins | sample OliLakLV19MP7P2_FD_148606 | JGI IMG/M metagenome (GOLD analysis project Ga0163148, IMG submission 148606) | Freshwater microbial mat bacterial communities from Lake Vanda, McMurdo Dry Valleys, Antarctica- Oligotrophic Lake LV.19.MP7.P2 | ecosystem: Environmental > Aquatic > Freshwater > Lake >... | reverse complement strand
ATGTCCGCGCGGCGCATCCAGTTGCGCAGCGAGGTCTCGACGATGTCGAGATCCTTCGCGACCTGGCTGATGCCGCGGTCGCCGACTCGGCAGAGGCGCACGGCCTCGGCCCTGAACTCCTCGGAGAACGTGCGACGCTTCCGACGCTTCACCTTGAACTTGTCCATGGATCACTCCTGGCGAGCATTCTCGCTAAGTTGGGTGTCCACGGAAGTGAGGCAAGCTCACCCTCGGCGCGTCACGGAAAGACTCCGCGCAATTCGTACACGCGACTCAGCCGCTCGCATGATGCGCACAGCGCCGCCGTACGCCAGTCGCATTCGTACCGGATACGGGCGAGCTTGACGCGTCGCGCAGCGAGCGTCATCGAGCGGCGGAGCTCTTCTTCGACATCCTCCGCGGACCACGTGGTCGAGAGGCGGTTCTGCACCCATTCGAGATAGCTGGCCGCAACACCGCCCGCGCTGCAGAGGACACTCGGGAGCGTTTCGATGCCGCGCGCGAGCAGCACATCGGCGCCTTCCGGCGTGATCGGGATGTGGCCGCCTTCGATGACAGTCTTCGCGTTGATCCGAGCTGCACGATCAGCATCGACCACACCATCGGCCGCCGCGACGATGAGCGCGTCGCAGGGAATGGTCCAGTACTCGCGCTCCGGCACAGCCGCGGCGGCTGGGAACCCCCGCACGCCGCCGCCGCGGTGCGCGTATTCCGCGAGGACAAATGGATCGATGCCGGTATCGGACCAGATTGCTCCGGCGTGATCCAGTGCGCCGACCAGCATCATGCCGCGATCGACGAGTCGCCGTGCCGCCCAGGATCCGACCGTCCCGAAACCGACGCACATGAAGCGGCCTCCCTCGAAGCGGGCCCCTGTTTCAGGAAGCATCTCGGCCATGACATCGGCGAGCCCCTGGCCGACGGAACGATCGCGCCCGTAAGAACCGCCCATCTCGATCGGCTTTCCGGTGACAGCGCGGAACATCTCTTGGCGGCGGACTTCCGCGTTCGTCTGCACAAGCGTGTCTGCGAACCACGCCATCACCCGTGCGTCGGCGCCGACGTCCGGCTCCACCACGTCGTAATCAGGTCCCACGTAATGCGAGAGCGACGAGGCGAAGCGGCGCGTGAGCCGCATCATCTCGTCGTCGCTCAGCTCGGACGGCGTGCACTTCACGCCGCCCATCGCACCGCCGAAAGGAAGCCGCAGCAGCGAACACTTCAGCGTCGTCAGGACCGCGAGCGCCTTCGTCTCATCGAGCGACAGACGGCCATGAAACCGCAGTCCGCCCTTGAACGGACCCAGCGCGTTGTTGTGCTGAACCCGGTATCCCTTGAACAGGCGGTGCGCGCCGTCGTCCATGAGGACGGGGAAGTGCACCATGATCTCGCTCTTGGGCTGCGCCAGAATGTACGTGTGATGACGGCGCATCCCGACCGTCTCGGCGGCCACGAACAGCTGGTCCAGCACCTGATGAAACGCATTCTTGGGGTCGCGGACAATTCCGAGTGCCTCAAGAATCCGTTCGGACTCCGGCTGCTGTGAAGGGCGCACGCTTGCGTCAGGCATATCGTTGCAATCGTACAGCGAACGACAAGCGGAAGAGCTTACGGGGCGTGTGGATGCGCGGGATCTGGGCGCAAGGCTGGCGAGGCTCTTTCCTTTATAAAAGAAACGCGTCCCCACCGATCCGGAAGATGCATGTCAATCGCGCCTTGCGAACTCCATACCCAGTTGTCTTCTGGCGCGCCTTTCACCTTCTCATAACTCGGCGGCGCAGCCTGACGAATGTTGTCATTGATCGGCAACGGCCCTGGCGGACGCTTCGGACCGATCCGTCGACCGCTCGCGTCGAGTTCTTCGAAGTTGTGCTTCCACTGCACACGCGAAAAGTTCACACGCCACGTGTCGCCTGGCTTCGGCGCTGCGCCGGCCCGCGCCGTTTCGTTCGTGTCCGGCGCGAACGCCGCATCCACAGGCGGCTGCAGTCCCGACCACGGAATCGCCCACTCCAGCGTCCATCGCTGGTCGTCGTCGCGCGGATCGTTCATGGAGCCGATCACATCGATGCCCGTGTGCAGCCCCGCGCAGTTCCAACCGTGCACCGCCGGCCCGCCGTCGCGGTAGGTGCGATGGAGATACAGGTCAAAGATCGTTCCGAGGCAGTTGACCTCGATCTCGTAGTACGCGCGGGTGTCGCCGTCCGGGTCGATGAAGATTTCAAAGTCCGGCTCGTGAAACACGATCTCATCGTGCGTGCGATAGGTCGCCCACACGTCCGGCTCTTCAAGCTCGGCCGCGATGTAGAAACATCGCTCGTCCCATGCCATCTTCACGCGGGTTCGATAGCGCGGTGCCGGCTTCGATGACCCTTCGATATCGATGAAGTCCTCGGTCCACCGGATCTCTTTCCACGCTTCGTCGTTGAGCTTGCCGTCGATCGTGATCCGCTTCGTGAGGTACTGCGCTGCGTACTGAAGCGGCGCTCCAACTGGAGGCGGGACTGTGACCGGGGCTGCGACCGGGGCTGCGACCGGCGGAGTCGATGGCGGCGCGGCAGCCGGCGGATCCAGCGTCAGCGGAGGCAACGCTCCGAAGAGTGTGACGAACGTCATGAACTTCATGAACTTCATGTACATCATGATCTCTCTCCTACTTCTTCGCTGAGTTCGTCCTCGCCTGCTTCTTGCCGACTGCGAGCACCGGGCTCGTGCCGTTCTTGACAGCGGAGCGCGCCGCTGCGAGCCGCGCGACCGGAACACGAAATGGTGAACAGGACACGTACGCGAGACCGCAGTCGTCGAAGAACTCAATGCTCGCAGGATCGCCGCCATGCTCGCCGCAAATGCCGAGCTTGATGTCGGGACGCGTCTGTCGACCGCGTTCGCAAGCGATGCGCACCAGCTGTCCGACCCCTCCGACATCGATCGTCGCGAACGGATTGTCCTTGACGATCTCGAGCTCCTGGTATCTCGGCAGGAACGAGCCTGAATCGTCGCGCGACATGCCGAGCGCCGTCTGCGTGAGATCGTTCGTGCCGAACGAGAAGAACTCGGCGGTCTCGGCGATCTCGTTCGCGGTCAGCGCGCCACGCGGGATTTCGATCATCGTCCCGACGTGGTACGCAAACTTCTGCTTTGAATCGCGCATGACTTCGGCTGCGACGCGATGCACGAGCTCAACCTGCAGGTCCAGCTCCTTCTTGAACGCCACGAGCGGGACCATCACCTCGATCTTCGTCTTGATCCCGGCCTTCTGCACGATCGCCGCTGCTTCAAAGATCGCGCGGGCCTGCATCTCGGTCACTTCCGGGAATCCGATGCCGAGCCGGCATCCGCGGAAGCCCAGCATGGGGTTGAACTCCGCGAGCTCATGCACGCGTTTCGCAATCTCCGAAGCCGGAATCTTGATCTTCTTCGCAAGGTCCTCCTGCGCTTTCGCCTCGTGGGGGAGAAACTCGTGCAGCGGCGGGTCGAGCAGTCGGATACAGGCCGGCAATCCTTTCAGCGCCCGGAAGATTCCCTCGAAGTCACCGCGCTGATACGGCAGAAGCTTCGTGAGCGCAGCTCGGCGCCCATGCTGATCGCGGGCGAGAATCATCTCGCGCATCGCATCGATGCGATCGCCTTCGAAGAACATGTGCTCGGTACGGCAGAGTCCGATGCCCTCGGCACCGAATGCGACCGCGTTCTTGACCTGCTCAGGCGTGTCGGCGTTCGTGCGGATTCCGAGACGGCGATACTTGTCGGCGAGCTTCATGATGAAGTCGTAGTACTTGAAGATCTTCGATTCGGACGGCTTCAGCGTGCCGGCGATGAGGACCTGCTTCAGGTCGCTGTCAGCCGTGCCGATGGCGCCGGCGAAGACTTCGCCCGTGGTGCCGTTCAGCGACATCGCGTCGCCTTCGCGCAGCGTCACCGTGCCGCACGTGAGTGTGCCGGCGTGATAGTCGATGGTGATCTCGCCGGCACCGGCGACACACACCTTGCCCATCTGACGAGCGACGAGCGCCGCATGACTTGAGACGCCGCCGCGCGTCGTGAGAATGCCTTCGGCGGCAATCATGCCGCGCAGATCCTCGGGACTCGTCTCGATGCGGCAGAGAATGACCGGCTTGCTCTGCTTCGCGAGCGTCTCCGCGCGGTTGGCAGTGAACACCAGCGTGCCGGTCGCAGCACCCGGACCCGCAGCCAGTCCCTTCGTGAGCATCCGTCCTTCCTTGCGCGCCGCCTCATAGGCGTGACGGTCGAACACCGGCTGCAACAGCTGGTTCATCGCTTCGGGATCGGCCGATCCGATCGCGTGCTCGGGCGTCATCAGCCCTTCCTTCACCATGTCATGGGCGATCCGCACGTACGCCAGCGCTGTGCGCTTGCCGTTGCGGGTCTGCAGCATGTACAGCTTCTTCTTCTCGATCGTGAACTCGAAGTCCTGCACATCACCGAAGCGTTTCTCCAGCGTCTGACGAACCTTCTCGAGTTCCTTGTACGCCGGACCGATGTTGGGATCCTTCGCCATCTCCTGCACGCGCTTCGGCGTGCGCACGCCGGCCACGACATCTTCACCCTGCGCATTGATCAGATACTCGCCATAAAACACGTTCTCGCCGGTTGCGGGGTCGCGCGTGAATGCAACGCCCGTCGCCGAGTCGTCGCCCATATTGCCGTACACCATCGACTGCACATTGACCGCGGTGCCCCACTCATCCGGAATCTTGTACTTCTGGCGATAGACGATCGCGCGAGGATTCATCCACGACCCGAAGACGGCGGCGATCGAACCTTCAAGCTGCTTTATGGGATCGGTCGGAAACTCCTGACTGGTCCATCGCTTGACAAGCGTCTTGAAGCGCTTCACGAGCTCCTGCAGATTCGCTTCGCTAAGATCCGTATCGTCCGTCACGCCAGCTTCACGCTTGAGGCCGTCCATCACTTCCTCAAACGGATCGTGATGCTCTTCGCTCTTCTTCTGCACGCCCATTACGACGTCACCGTACATCTGCACAAAGCGGCGATAGCAGTCCCACGCGAAGCGGCCGTTCTTCGTTTCGGACTTGAGCGCTTCGACCGTCTTGTCGTTCAGTCCGAGATTGAGAATCGTGTCCATCATGCCCGGCATCGAGTCGCGCGAACCTGATCGCACGGAGACGAGCAGCGGGCTCCTGGTGTCGCCGAACTTCTTGCCCGTCTCCTTCTGCAGAACCGCGACGGCCTTCTCTACTTCGGCCATCAGCTCCTTCGGCATGCGCTTGCCCGCGCTGTAGTACTCCGTGCAGACGTCCGTCGTGATGGTGAACCCGGGTGGCACCGGCAGGCCCATCTTCACCATCGCGTGAAGGTTCGCTCCCTTGCCGCCGAGCAAGTCGCGCATGGACCCGTCGCCTTCGCACTTGGCGCGGCCGAAGTAGTACGTGCGCTTGGCGCTGCGCTTCGGGGCGGCAGATTGTGGGGCGGCAGATTTCGTGGCGGGCTTCTTCCGAGTCAGCGTGGTCGTTGCCATAGCGTGCGTGCCTGCAATGCGGGTCATCGGGCGTGCGTCTGGGCGCAGTCAAAAACAGGGCGCGGAGTGTAGCACTTCCATTGAGCGCTCAATCGCATGCGCGCCCATCGCCGCAGTGAACGGCGTCAAGCTCATATCATCGGTGGCGTGACGACCAGCAGTCCGACGGCTCTTGCTTTGGAGGCGCTTGAACAATGGCCGAAGCACCGCCCGCTCGCGGCGCTCGTCTCAGGCCCCGGCGCGGGCACCTGGTCACGCCGTTCGATCTTCGCTGAACCGGTGGAGACGCGGCTCGTCCGCATTCCTGCCGGACTCGATGCGTCGTCGGCGAACCGGCCCCTGCAGCACGAGCTGCGGGCGCTGCTGCGCCGCACACCGGCAGTTCCTTCGGCGCACAACGGCTGGATCGCGTCGATCTCGTACAACTTCGGCCGCGTGCTCGAACCGAAAGCGCACAGTGAAGGCGGCGCCATGGATGATCGCGACTGGCCGGTGGCAATGCTCTGCTGGTGTCCCGATGCACTCGTCCTCGATCACTTGACGGGCGCGTGGACGGTGGTCGGTGATCCGAGTCGCGTTCCGTCGCTTCCGCTCCTTCGTGAAGCGCCGGTCTCCGACGATCGGGCGCCGTTCTCGGTCGGACCGCTCGAGCCGTTCGTTGACCGCGTCATGTTTGAAGCCTCGGTCGCGCGCTGCATCGAACTCATTCACGCCGGAGAGCTGTTCCAGGCCAACATCGCGCGGCGGATCTCCGCACCATTCCACGGCTCGACGCGGGCGCTGGCTGCGCGGGCCTTTGCGGCCAGCGGCGCGTGGTTCGGCGCGTACATCGAAGCAGACCCCGGACGCACGATCATCTCGATGAGTCCCGAACTGTTTCTTTCCGTCGATGCCGCAACGCGGCGCGTCGTCACTCGACCGATCAAGGGAACTCGGCCCGAGCACACCGCGCCGCGGGAACTTGCCGACAGCGCGAAAGACGCCGCCGAGCTGGCGATGATCGTCGACTTGATGCGCAACGATCTGGGACGAGTCAGCGAGATCGGCTCGGTCCGCGTCGACTCGGCCCGCCAGATCGAAACGCACCCGACGGTGCATCATGCCGTCGCGGAGGTGTCCGGCACGCTTCGCCCGGATGTCGACACCACGGCGCTGCTCGCTGCAACGTTTCCGCCCGGTTCGGTCACCGGCGCGCCGAAGATCCGTGCGATGCAGATCATCGACGAGCTCGAGCCGGTGCAGCGCGGGCCGTACTGCGGCGCGACCGGCCTGTTCGCGGGCGACGGGAGCGTCGCCCTCAATGTCTCGATCCGCACGATCGCGCTGAGCGGGCGCGGCCACAACGAAAGTCCGGCCGAACTCGACGGCACACTCGACTATTGGGCCGGGTGCGGCATCGTGGCGGAAAGTAAACCTGAAGACGAATGGCTCGAGAGCGTCGCAAAAACCGCCGTGCTCATGAAAGCGATCGCGCCGTCGGACGACTGATGCTCACGCGGCGACGCGGACATCGCCGTCGTCCTCGACCAGCCGCTTTGCCTGCTGCTGCAGCTGCTGCTGCGTCATGATGTAGCGCCGAATCTGTTCAGCGACAAAGTGCTCGTGTGTCGGATGGAAGCTGAAGTCGAACTGCACGCCGGCGTACGTGCGCATCGAACTGTCGATGTGCGTGTGGACGACCTTGCCCGTCGCGCAGATCGGGACGTCGATCTCTGGCCGAAGATCGAGGCGCATCCAGAATGTGCGATGGCGCGTCAGCTGCACGGTGTCCTCGGGTTCGACGCGCAGACCAACACCGCCACCGCCAAGATTCATGAGCGTGGCGCCGAAGCGCGGGCCAACCGTCGGCATCATTGATTCGGTGTCGGCCGGCAACGGCTTGACTTCGCCCAGCAGCGATGCTTCGAACACGACCTCATTCCAGCGCTCCGCGACAATGACACTGCGCGGATCAAGCAGTGGCCACATCTCCATGTGCGGCAGCTGCAGCGCCGCCGTATCCACGCGGAGCACACGACGAATCGATCGCTCAACAGTCGTCGGCATGCAAATACGCATCGCGCGAACAGGACGCGGTCCGCGCAGTTCGGCTGGTGCGATGTGCATCGAGCGGAAGGTCCAACGATTCTGACCGATTGCGATGGCGCCGACCAGATGGATGCCTGAGGTGAATTCGATCGGCAAGCCGAGCGCCGAAGGCTGCTCGACCACCATCTCGTCGTCACTCAGCGATACGATGCGAACACGCCACACGATGTCGCCACCAGACATGTGCGCCATTGGTTCCTGGCCGTGCGCCTCGGGATGAGCGATCGCTATCTCGATCGCGCCGCCGCGCTCCAGCGTCTGCTGCAAACTGCGCCGCCACTCATGCGTACGGGATCTTGACGCTGGCACAATGACATCCTTTCGACCGCGGCGGACAAGGCAGGTAGCAATTGCTGAACGCACGGTGCGATGCAACTCTGCCGAGCCCCCGTGACAACCACATCACTCTCGTGAAGGAGATCGGATTCGATCGCGTCCCGTTCCACTCCTGCAGCGCGAGGAACGCTAACTTTCCCCCGGTCCTGCGGCCCGTCGCGACTGACCCACGTACGTCGGTTGGGCACGCGTGGCCGAGAAGTCGGCGCGGCGCGTCAGCTTTTTTGCGACTGTCCCGTCAGCGCGCTGCTCAGCGTCTGCACGAGCTCCGCGGCCTGCGCGCGGCGCTGCGCATCCATCACATCGCCGGCGAATCGGATTCGGTAATAGATATCGACGAGGTCCATAAACGCGCTGCCCGCTTGAGCGCTCACGCTGCGCACCACCTCACCATGCATGCGAGGCGGACAGGCCGTCGGCTTCGCGATGCCGTGCCGGTCGAGCGTGTCGAGCACGTCAAGCCAGAAGCCGAGCTGTCGCATCAACCGGCGCGACTCGCGATCGTTGCGCGTCAGGCCTGCGGCCTTCCGCAGTCGCGCGCGTCGCCGTCGCAGGCTGATCGGCGCCAGAATCGCAAGCACGACCGCGAATCCGACCAGACCGAGCCAGATCGTGCCCGCCTGCTCGAACACGAAGAATTGATTCAGCCGACGCAGCCGCTCGCGGCCTTTCTCGATCCAGTCATGCATTGACCGCTGCCACGCGCCGCCGACTCGTTCGACGAGCGTCGCCTGCGCAGACGAATCAAAGGTCACAACCTGACTGTTCCACAGGAACTCGACGCGGTCGTAGATCCATCGGACGTTATCCGCCCATGACCGGCGACGTTCCTGTAGCGCAGCAATCGTCGCGGACGGAGTGGGATCCAGCTGCATCCACGCGCGATCGCCCACTCTGATCTCCGCCCAGGCGTGAGCGCTCGACTCGCGCACGACGTAGTGCTCATTGATGTCGTCGTACTCGATCGCCAGATAGCCGGTGACCAGGCGGCTTTCGATCCCGAGCGACTGGCACATGGCGACGAGCGCGGAGGCGAAGTACTCGCAGTGGCCAAAGCGATAGCGCGTCAGGAAGCTGTAAATGGGATCCTCATCGCGGACCGGCGCAAAGCTCCCGAGATCGGTTGTGTAGCGGAAGAGTGGAGACTGCAGCCATTCGGTGAATGCCCGCGCGATGCGGCGATTGTGTACCCATCGACTCTGCGGATCAGCCGCAACCGCTTCCGCTGTCGGAATCGATTCGGGATTCAGCTCCGCCAAGAGTTCGCGCGCGAACGCGTCGACTTCTGGCACGGGAAATGTGACGTTGATGCGCGGCTGCGGAGGCTCGGCGGGACCAAGCGCCGCGAGCGTCGCGTCGGATGGAAACGGCTGCACTTTGACCGAGTACGCAGAGCTTCGGCCGATGCCGCCCAGGCGCGCATCGCGAATCAGGAAGGACGACGGTTCAAACTCGTACGTCCGCCCCTCACTCGATGCGATCGCGATCGGCGCCCACGCCGCGAACACGACATCAAAGGCGAGGCTGCTCATTCTCACGCGCTGCACGTACGTCTCGAACTTCTCTTCGATCCGCGCGCCGCGCGATCCCAGTGAATGAAAGTCCTGTCCCGCCACTGCCGATTGCGCCCGCGACGGACCGGATGTTGACACCAGCCGCGGCGGCGCCCCTCCGTGGGGGCGACTCCAACGGCCATCGCCAGGCCGATAGCGGTCGAGCACCGCGCCGCGGAGATAGAGCGGCTGTGAGAACTGGATCGGCTCTCCCACGCGGTCGAGCCAGGTCACGGTGAACACTTCGCGCTGGCTGTCCGTGATGCGGTTGTTGGTGAGCAACCGCACTTCCTCGCTGAAGCCGGTGCGCGGAGCACCGAACGCGAACTCGCGCCGAGCGAACTCCGAGAGTTCACGGGGGAAGATCAGAAAGATCGCGATGGAAATCCCCAGCCCCAATCCGGTGGACACGAAAGCAACAGCGCGAAACTGCCATGTCGTGTGGCGGCCGAAGACAGCCTGCACAGGCGGCGCAAGTGTCGCCGCCGACGCGGGACCGAACACTTCGCGCGCGCTGGCGATGGACCGCGCCCGCTCCTCGCGCGCCCGCTCGCGGGAAGCCCACAGCTGGTACAGCAGCACGGTCCACAACGCGAGCCCTGTGTACGCAAAGACGATCACAGCAAACGAGAATTCGACCGTCTGCAGCGTGCCTGCCATGACGAGCACAGCGGACAGCGCGATGATCTGCGCGTAGTCGCGCGGCGTCTTGCGTCCGTACAGCTTGACGAGGAGAAGCCACTGGACGAACTTCCCGAGCAGGCCCATCGTGTCGGCGACCTGCGGCAGCGCAGACCACGCAAACGCCGCCCACACCAGCAGCGCTGCGAGCAGTCCGTTTTGAAACCAGCGCGGCAGCACACGTCCGCGCGGCCCTTCAGTGATGTACCACGAGAGCATTGCGAGCGGCACGGTCACGAGCAGCAGCGCGACGCTCCGCTGGGAAACGCAGAATGCCACCATCGCGAGGAGCACGAGGAAGAGAGCGAAGAGCCGGAATCGCTCGACGAGTTTCACGGCTTCTCCTGGCGAACGAGCGTCGCGAGCTGCGTCGACACCAGATGCCAGGCGCCGTCAGGCGCGATGGACGGAACCGCTCGATCGGGATGGATCGCGACGATGATCGAGCGGTCGCGGTCCGCATCCGGCAGTTTGGCCTCGCTGTCGCGCGGCGCATCAAGGTCGATCGCAGCGAGCGTCGCCATCAGCTTCTCGATGTGCCAGTGTCCACGACGCACGGGGGAGCGCAGTGCCGGCACCCCAAGGACCGTCAAGCCGACCTCGTATCCCTGCCGTTCGGCGAGCGCAATCACGGACGCGGCAATCGAGATCGCCGTCTCTTCCATCTCGCGCGGCGAGGTGCGCCCCTCTGCCACGCGGAGCTGCGCGGTTTCGGTACGCAGATTGACGACAACGCGAAGGCGTGGCGGCGTCGCACTGCTGCGTTCAATGCTCACGACACCTTGCCCTGCCGCCATGCGCTTCCATGCGATCTGACGAACACTGTCGCCCGGTCGATACTCGCGCACACCGAAGTAGTCCTCAGACGGTCCGACGTTCGAACTCAAGCGAAAGCCGCCAAGCCCGCCTTTGGTGAGCGCACCAAGCAGATCTTCGCGCAGTGCGAGAACGCGCGGATGCACGAGCGTTTCGGTGCGTTGATCAAAGGAGAGCGACTTGCGGACGAATCCGAACGGAAATGTCGTCCACACGCGAAAGCGCGTGAAGACAAATCGGCCCCGCCGCTGCGGGAAGAACACCGCTTCACCATGCACGGTGTCGCCCGGTCCAACGTGCAGCACCCATCCCGCCGCAGGTCGCATTCCGTCAGACCACTGGCCGGCGCGGCTGAGGCCGCCGTTGTGATCGCGACCGCGCGCCATCTCTTCGATCTGCAGATTGAACGCGGGCCACATTCGGGCGCGATTCGTAATCGCATAGCGGACGATCATCGGCTCGCCCACGACGCCTCGCCGCGGATCAGCGCGCGTGCCGCGCACCCCCATGAGCATCGCCCCGCTCACGATGCCGGAAATCAGCACGCCCGACAGCATGGCACCAAATACCCATACGAGCAGATTGTTCGGCCGATTGGCGGCAGCGATGCCGACGACGAGCGTCAGCAGCACATAGAGGAGTCCGGGCAGGTGCAGGTGATAGCGGCGACGCACGGTGGAGTCAGGCGAGCCTATCGCAAAGGTCGCCCGTCATATCGCTTGACTTCGTCCTCGAGAGATGCGCCCGAGTCGTCACCTGAACCGTAGTCACCTTTCCACATGTCATTGGCGCTGGCCCCGCGATCGGATCCGGGTGCGAGCATCGCGAGCACGGACTGGCCGCTGGGGAGCGTTCCGAGGTATTCGGCGCGGCCGTACCCCGGACGGACGACGACGATCAGCCACTCTTCCGAGGTCCATCCCGCCGCGAAGGCGTCGAGCTTGACTTTGAACGAGCCGTCCGCGGCTGACGTGGCCCGCCCCACGACCTGCCGCCCCGGTGACTGCGGATCGCGCGTCACCATGACCGACGCGGCGGGGACAGGTTCACCGCTCGACGGCGGCGGTACCCCATCCATCCACTGCACGATGGAGAGGTCCCCTCGCACCACACGACCTGAGATGCCGGCACTGCAGCCGATGAACGTGAGCGGAACGAGCACCGCGCCGAGCGTAAGAAGTGGGTAACGCATGAGAGCAACACGATTCGAAAGCACGCGCGCGAGCAACGAGCACGCAGCGAACAGGAAGATAGTAGTGCCCTGGCGGTGTGAGGTTTGTCACTGCTGGCTGCGGTAGCGGTCGATCGCCTGCAACAGTTCGTGCGCATTGTGCGGTCCGAAGCCACCGTTCGGCAGCATGACGCGCCACTCGGTGACGCTGTCGCGCTCGATCGCCACCACGTCCCCTGGGCGCAGATGCGTCGCGAGCTGGGGCGTATTCAGCAGCTCGGCACTGACGCGGTCACCCCGGAGCGATCGGATCTCGAACCAGAGATGCTCGCGCCCGCGTTCGGGATCGCGAGCATCGGCAAACGCGGCCTTCACAAGAAACGCCGGCACATGGCGGTGCTCTCCCCGCTCGCTCGCGTCGTCGACGGCACGGTCGATGGAAGCAAACGCCGTCGCGAACTCCGGCCACGTGAGACGTGCCATGCGCGCGAGCTGCAACGTCGACCGCTCCGACAGATACAGCGCGCCTCGTCCGTCTTCGATCAGTCGCAGCGCGGCCTCCGGCCAGGACCACACGCTGCGGTAGGTTCCCTTGGGCGCCGGGTCACAGATGACCGCGCGCACACCGGTCAGCGGATTCAGGGCGCCCGGCTCCTCGGCGTGGCGTCGATCGGCCTCTGAGCCCACGGCATTTGCATCAAGATACTGAGCGACATCCTGCCACGGCCGAAACGCGACGCGCAGGTTCTCGCCGATCGATGCGACGACGGACGGCCGCGGCAGAGGACCGGCGATGGCCAGTGCGGCGATCCCGTTCATCAGCGTGACGGCGATTTCCACGAAGCGCCCGGGGACCTCGAGCATTTCGAGTTCGGGCTTCCCGCATCGCCACAGTCCGACGGTGTAGAGCCACACCGGTGACTCCGCATGAATCTCGGCAGCGCGACCGACCGCGTGGATGCGCCAGAGAATCTCCTCCGTCGCAGCAGGCTCGTCCGCCAGAAACAGAGCTTCGATCTCCTCGCGTCGGAACCATTGCCGAGTCATCGCGTCGAGAACGGCGGGGATCTCTTCCATCGCTCCGGCGAGCAGTCGCATCAACGCGATAAAGTCGTCGAGCGGCGCCTGCTCCGAAAGCAACGACTCGCATCCGAGCACCCACGTTGTCGCGGCAAGCCGTGCGTCGGGGAGGTCATCCGGACCGAATGACCGGGCGCGTTCGACCCACACAATGACGGGGGCGTGCAGTCCAGGCACCGAGAGCACGCGGTTCCATTCAATCGCACCGTCTTCGGGCTCGATCTCCTCGTGGACCGCGACTGCCTCGCCGACGAATCGCGCGAACGCCTGCGTGACTTCGTCCGGAGTCGGCATCGTCTCGCCGGGCCACAGGCCGACGAGCGACGTCGGAAACGGCTGCGGCAGCTCCCAGGTCCGGTCGTCATCCGCAAGTCCGGCGAGCGGCAGAGACCCCAGATCCTCCGGCTGCTCGATCAACGACTTCAGGTCGCGTTCCGGCGCATGGGGAAGTCGATCATCGGAACGATCGTTGTCGTGCGGAGGTTGGAACCGCGGCTGGTCGTTCACGCGTCGCTCGGGGATCGGGGCAGGAAGCGGACTGGCACAACGAGTGGGCCCCACGGGAAGCATCGTCGCGAACATTGTCGCTCGATCAGGAATTTACCGAGCGCTTCCCGCAACGGTCGAACCGCACCGAGCGCAGGATTCGTGATCCTTCCGGAGCTTCGATACGGCCGAGGACGAATGTAGATCCGTTCTGTCGGGAAGAAACCCGCCAAGCGCGAATTGGTTCTTGAAAGTCGAATGCAGGCGTTGAAGCGGGTGCGTCCCTTGCGCGATGCCTCCGTCGTCTGCATGAGAGCACCGGTATGTATGCAGATCGCAGCCAGCGCGGAGAATGGGAGTTGATGCGTTCGGCAGATCACCAGACGGGTCCCCACGAACTCCCCTATTGCCTGCACTGCGGCTATGCGCGCGACGGACTCGGAACCGCCAACGCATGTCCCGAGTGCGGCGACGTCCCCGACCCTATGGCGCCCTCACGCGTCCGAGAGGCGTTGCAGCATCCCGCACGGCGCGCCTGGCGGTTGCTGCTGCTTCGGAGGTGCGTCGATGGCTGGTGGTGCCTCCTGCCGGCGTTTCCCGCGGATCACCGCCGTCACTCCCGCATTTCGAGTTCATACGGCCGTCGTGGAGCCCGCTGGTCATCGCCCAGATCGTCTGGTTCAGCTGCATGCCTGCCGCCGGTCTGCTCGGGCTGCGATTCGTGTTTCTCCCGCTGACCATCCGTTCGATGCGCCGTTCGATGACAGACGAAACGCGGGCGGCGGCAGCCGTTGCAGCCGACGCCACCGTCGCGAGCGCCGGCATCGCCACCGCCCTGCTGGTGATAGCCACGGCGATCGGTCTCTTCCTTGCCGCGATCTATCTGCCGGATCGCATCTCCGCTGACGTGATCGGCGCCACACCGATCGTGCTGCTCACGCTGCTGATCACCGCACCGCCGACGTTCGTGGCGCGCGCTGAACAGTGCGACGGCGCACGGCGCGTCTTCGCGCGGCCAACGCTGGCGGTCTTGGTGACATTCATCAGCTATTTCGTCGGGCTCGGAATCGCCGCTGCACTCATCAGCGTGACGTTCGTCATCGCGTCAGACTTTTTCACCTGACGTGCCACTGGGCGATCGCCTGCCGCAACGTCGCTGCCGCTTCGGGATCGGCGCGCGCGAGGCTCTTCATTTCCAGCTCGGCGCCGGCGCGATCGCCGGTGCGCAGGAGGAGCGTTCCCAACATCAAACGCGCATCACTGCTCTCGGGCTCAAGGCGAAGGACATGCCGCGCCGCATCACATGCGTCGTCGAGTTTGTCCTGCTCCATGAGCACATCGCGCATGAGCTCCCACGCTTCCGGAAGATCGGGATCGGCCTCGATCGCGCGCTCCGCGTACGCAGCCGCCTTCGTGACCTCGCCCAGATTCATCGCCAGCATTCCACGCAACACCAGCGCTGAGGGATTCACGACCTCGCGATCGATGGCGTCAATCGCGTCAAGATGGCGAATGGCTTCGTCCGTCGCCTCCTGCTTTACCGCAATCTGCGCCAGCAGCATGCGCGCATCGACGTCGTCCGCATCGATCGCCAGAATGCGGCGTGCCTGCTCGATCGCACCGGCTTCGTCCTCCGAGATCCACAGCAATCGCGCGAGTCGAAGGCGCAGATCGGGATTCTCCAGATCCTGCTTCACGCAGCGGCGGGCCATGGCGATCGCGTCATCGAGAAAGCCGGCACGTTCGTAGAGATCAGCGAGAACTTCCAGCGCTTCCAGCGCGTCAGGGTACGTGTCGACGAAGCCTTCGAGTGTCTTGAGCGCTTCCTCTTCCTGGTCCAGCTCGAACAGCACCTCGGCCTGTCCGCTGGCCGCGGCTGCACTGTCCGGCTCGGTCGCCAGGGCCCGCTCAAAGTAGAACCGCGAGCGATCAAGCCGGGCCAGCGCGAAGTACGATCGGCCAAGACCCAGGAGCGCCTCGATATCGTCGGCGTCCTGCTTCAAAACCGTTTCATAGTGCTCGATCGCCTCGTGGTAGCGCTCCAGCAGTTCGTAGGTCGTCGCCAGTCCGGAGCGCGCGGCGAGATTGTCGGGTTCGAGTTCGCAGCCCTGCGTGAACTGCGCCAGCGCGGTCTCGTTGTCCTCCTGCATGCCCGCAACGGCGGCGCGAAACATCGTCAGCTCGAACGTCTTCGCACCGGCGGCTGCGGCGTCGGCGATGGCGCTCAGCGAACTGGGCACATCGCCCTTCGCCACGAACAGCTCCGCACGCAGCATGTGTGTCGACGGATCATTCGGAGCAATCTTTGCCGCGTGCGCGATCCACTTGGATGCTTCTTCAAAGCGCCCGTCGTCGAGGAGCAGTCGAAGCAGTTCCGTGATTGCGTCGAGATCTTCAGGCGCTTCCCGCAGATGAGCTCGCAGCTGACGATCACGCGGCTTCACGATGAACCCTGCCGCATCCGGTCGAGGCTCTCGGGAAATGGATACGTCGCAAACACGCCGACGGACGCGTTCCGCCACATCTGCACCGCAGGGTAGATGTCGCCTTCGAATCCCGCCGCGTGCATGGCCTTGAGCACAGCCTCGAACGAAGGCTCTTCACCGCGATGGTCGACCAGGCGGTTGGACTTCGCTCCGAGGAAGGAGACGCTCGCTGCAGGCTGGCGATCCATACGGCCTTCAAGCATCTTCGAGATCGTGCGGAATCCGCGGTAGATGTCTTCGAGCGTGAAGTGATCGCGATCCTGCGGGCGCATCAGCGCCAGCACCAGGATGCGGTCCAAATCAAACTTCAGCACGTACGGCTCGCGGTCTTCCTTCGAATGCAGCTGCACCGCCGAACGAAACGTCTTCGCGTACGACGTCACGGATGCGAGCGTCCACTGCGACGTGGGAACGAGACGCAAGATCTCACTCAGGATGCCGTGGCTGTTGTCATCGTCGTTGACGCCGCAGATCACCACGCGATAGCGGCTGCGCGTGATGTCGTCGAGCAGATGCTGCCCCCACTGGATGCGGATACGCCGGTCAAGCGCCACCGTTCGCGGGTCGCCCGCTGGAACGATGGCGATCTTCTCCATGCCTTTGGCGATCTGCATGAGCTGATCACCGTCATCGTTGTAAATGCGCTGTCCGGACATACGCCGAAGTATGCCATGACTCGCGTGGTTCGGGGACCCGCGCGCCGAAATCGACGGTGCTCAAGCGGTGGTGAAGCCGCTGGCGCGCCACGCCTGGCCCGCTCCGTCGCTTTGCGCGAGCGGCACCAGCATGTAGTCCGTGTTGAAGGTCGAGATTGCAAGCACGGGGATTGCAGCATCCGCGAGGGCGCAGCAAATACCTGAAAGTACGCCGACGACAGAGAAGTCAATCGATCCGCGGACTCGCCAGAGTGCGAACGGACCTTCGTGGCGAACATGCGACGGAATGTCGTGATACTCGGTCACAATCGAAAGTTCCTGCTCGCTTCGGCTGACGGTCGTGAAAGATCCGGCCATCCACGATGGAACAGGATCACGCGCCGGGAGCCGCGCGACACCAAAGACCCCGGGTTGGCGTTCGAGTGTGATCTGCATCGTCACACGACAATATTCACCATTCGGCCTGGCACGATGATCACCTTCTTGGGCTGCTTTCCGCCGAGCTGACGGATCACGTCCGCGTTGGCGAGCACGGTTGACTCGATCTCAGCGCTCGTTGCTCCGGTCGGCACGCATATGCGCGCCTTGACCTTGCCTTGAATCTGCACCGGCAGTTCGACTTCATCCTCGACGAGGAGCGCTGGATCGTGCGCCGGCCAGACCTCCCTGGTCACTGTCGTCGTGTGGCCGAGTCGATGCCAGAGCTCCTCTGCCACATGCGGCGCAAACGGCGAAAACAGGATCACAAAGCGTTCGAGCTGATGGCGCGTGAAACCGCCGAGCGTGTGATCGGGCATCTCCGTCGGCCGCGTCGCCGCGTTGATGAGCTCGATCAGCGCAGCGATCGCCGTGTTCAGCGAGAGCCGTTCAATCGCCTCACCGACCTTGTGAATCGTTCGATGCAGCAGCCGCTCGAGATCAGCGTCCGCCTGTGCGGCGAACAGCAGATCGCCACTGCGTTCGTCGACAGCGACACGCCAGGCGCGCTGCAGAAAACGGAACGATCCGACAATGTCGCGCGTGTTCCACGGCTTAGACGCCTCCAGCGGACCCATGTACATCTCATAGAGACGGAACGTGTCGGCGCCGTAGTCAGCGATGATGTCATCCGGATTGACGACGTTCTTCAGGCTCTTGCTCATCTTCGCGGTGACCTGCGTCACCGGCTCGCCGGTCGCTTTCTCGACGAACATGCCCTCGCGTGTTTCCTGCACGAGATCGACGGCAACGAGCGTCTTATCCGGCCGGTGATACGCATAGCTCGTGATCATCCCCTGATGAAACAGCTTGGCGAACGGTTCGGGCGTTCCGACGTGGCCAAGGTCAAACAGGACTTTGTGCCAGAAGCGCGCGTACAGCAGGTGGAGGACCGCATGCTCGCTGCCTCCGACGTAGAGATCGACACCGCGATCGCCCATCCAGTATCGCTCGGCCGCATGCTGCACAAACGCCGACCCGTCGCGCGGCGAGCAGTAGCGGAGGTAGTACCAGCACGATCCGGCCCAGCCGGGCATCGTGTTCGTCTCGCGCTGCACAGGCGCATCTGCCAGCAGATCACTTCCGTCGACACCCGCGGCGCCGGCAGTCGTGTGCACCCACTGCGTTGCCTTTCCCAGCGGAGGAAGCGGCGTTTCACTCTCGATCGGCTGGTAGTCGACGAGCTCAGGCAGGCGCACTGGCAGCGCGTGCTCGGCGACAGCGACATGCCGACCGTCCGTGCTGAACACGATCGGAAACGGTTCGCCCCAGTACCGCTGCCGACTGAAGAGCCAGTCACGCAACCTGTAGTTCACGCGACGACGGCCAAGGCCCTTCGTCTCGATCCACTTGGAGATCGCGGCCTTGGCGTCTTTCGTCGCGAGGCCGTTCAACGACACCTCGGCGTTCGCGCTGTTGATCGCGACACCGTCGCCACTGGTGGCACACTCGCCGGTCCACGACTGCCCGGGAGTCTCGACGACCGGCGTGATCGGCAGTGCGAACACTTTCGCAAATTCGAAGTCGCGCTCGTCATGCGCCGGCACCGCCATGATTGCGCCGGTGCCATATCCCATCAGCACGTAGTCGCTCGTCCAGATCGGAATCGCCTCTCCCGTCGCAGCATTCCTGGCGTAGAGACCGGTGAAGACACCTGTCTTCGTCTTCGACTCGGCCATGCGGTCAACGTCCGCGCGATTCCGCGCAATTGACACGTACGCGCTGAGTCCCGACGAATCGGTTTCCGTCGCGGGATCAGCGAGGACGCGTTCGATGAGCGGATGCTCAGGAGCGACGACCATATATGTCGCGCCGAACAGCGTGTCGGGGCGCGTGGTGAACACGGTGAGCGCTTCGTGCGGACTCTCCTGGCGAAGCAGGTGTTCGAGCTTCGAGACCCGCAGCACGTCACGCTGCTGTTCGTCCGCATCGACCACAGCGACGGCCGCTCCGAACGAGCGCGCTCGCCCGTGCAGCGTCAGCAGCTCGCCGATCTGCTTCGACCCGAGCATCGTGCCTGCGAGCGAAACCTGCACTTCGAGTCCGCTCATCGCGCGACAGCGTTCCTCGATGGCGCGCAACAGCTCGCCGCTGTGGTCCCGCAGTGCCGCCTCGATCGCCGCCATCGTGACGCGCATACGCAGATGGCCGGTCCCGCTCTCTTCGCGGGAGCGCAAGACCTCGAAGCGGATCTCGGCGCCCTCGCTGCGCCCGATCCACTCCGCCTGCATGACGCGCGTCGAATCGGGCCATTCCACGAGTGCCAGATCGTCGAGCAGCCGGTCGGCATATGCAGTGATGCGAAACATCCACTGCCGCAGAGGCAGGCGCAGCACCGGATACTGCCCGCGCTCGCTTCGTCCGTCGATGACTTCTTCGTTGGCGAGCACTGTTCCCAGCTTGGGGCACCAGTTCACTGTCTGCTCGCCGATGTACGCGAGCCGGAAGCCGTCGAGGTAGCGCTGCCGCTGCGCCGCGCTGGCGCGCGACCAGCGGACGCGCTCCCCCGCAACTTCGAACATCGCGTCGCTCTTGCTGAGTCGTTCGACCAGCTCGGCAATCGGCCGCGCTTTGCCCTGCTTGGGATCAAACCACGCGTGGTACGCCTGCAGCCAGATCCACTGCGTCCAGCGGTAATACTCGGGATCGATCGTCGCAAACTCGCGCGACCAGTCGTAGCAGAAGCCGAATCGCTTCAACTGCCGGCGAAACGTGTCGATCGCCTTCTTCGTCGTCTCCGCAGGATGGACGCCGGTCTGCACCGCGTACTGCTCTGCCGGCAGTCCGAACGCATCCCATCCCATCGGATGGAGCACATTGAAGCCTCTGAGCCGCTTGTACCGGCACACGATGTCCGTCGCCGTGTAGCCCTCTGGATGACCGACATGCAGACCGGCACCGGACGGATACGGAAACATGTCGAGCGCGTAGAACTTCGGCTTCGAAGCATCGAATCCGGGCTCGTCCGGATTCGGCTGCCGATACGTCTGCTGCGCTTCCCACCAATCCTGCCACCGAACTTCGATCGCGCCAGCGAAGCCTGCGGTGTAACGATGCGGTGTCTGCTGCGGCGGCTCCGCCGGGTGTTCGTTGACAGTAGTGATCGTCTCGGCCATTCAGTTCGTCCTGCACTGCACTGCACTCAGTCCTTCTTGACCACCGCGGGGATGCGCCCGCCCTTCGAACGATCAAGGTGCGAAATGTGCTTCAGCGTCTCGCCGACGAGGTAGAACGAACCCGTGACGCAGACCAGGTCTTCGCGGCTGACGGCGCGCGTCGCGAGCTCGAGCGCCTCCGGCAGGGATCGCGCCACCTGGCTCATCTTGCCGCTGCGCTCCATGAAAAGCCGCTGCAGTTCATCGGGATCTGCGGCGCGGGCATTGGACTGCGCCCGCGTGAAGATCACTTTGTCCGCGCCGAGATTGACCCGATCGAGCAGCGTCGGCACGTCCTTGTCGGCGCAGCACCCAAACACGCACACCATCGAGTCATATGGCACGTGTGCTCCGACACAGCGCATCAGCGCGCTCATGGACGCAGGATTGTGCGCACCATCGACAAGCACCCGCGGTCGATCCCAGACCAGCTGCATGCGCCCGAGAATCTTCGTCTTCGCGAGACCTGCCGTGATCTTCTCTTCCGGACAGTCGAACCCGACACTCTTCAGATGATCGATCGCCGCCAGTGCCAGCCCGCAGTTGCCGGCCTGATGCTCGCCCGGTAGCGGCACGGGCAGATGCTCCAGCCGCGATGTCTTTGAGTAGAGGCACACTCGCGTGTGCGGACCAAGATCATCGGTGGAGCAGAAGCGGCTGGAAAACTCGATGTCCTTGTTGACGATGCGGAGCGGCGCGCCGACGCGCTCGGCCACTTCGGCGATCGCTTTCTCAACCGCCGGCTCACTTTCAAAGATGAACGCCGGCACGGACTTCTTGAAAATGCCGGCTTTCTCCCGAGCGATTTCCGCCAGCGAGCTGCCGAGCAGCTTCATGTGATCAAAATCGATGGAGGTGATGATCGTCGCCTCGGGCTGAATCACGTTCGTTGAATCGAGACGCCCACCGAGCCCGACTTCGATCACGGCGATATCGACAGCGCGCTCCGCAAAGTAGAGGAACCCGACAGCAGTAATCACCTCGAAGAAGGTGGGCTCCGAATCGAGCTTCGCGGCAGCGTTCGCGACCTGCTTCAGCAGCTCGGTGAAGTCCGACTTCTCAATCGACACACCGTTGATCTGCACACGTTCGCGCAGATCGACGAGATGCGGACTGGTATACATGCCGACCGCGTATCCGCACTCCTGCAGCATCGCGGCGAGCATTGCGGACGTCGAACCCTTGCCGTTCGTGCCCGCGACGTGCACCGAACGAAACTGCGCCTGCGGATTGCCGAGCTTCTCCAGCAGCGCGTGCATGCGATCGAGCTTGAACGCATCATCGGTGTACTTGACGACGCGCATGCGTTCGACATCAGTGCGCTCGAGCAGCCAGCGCACAGCGGCGGAGTAGTTCGAGATGTCAGTGTTCTTCATCACGCCGCCGCCCTTCGCTGGCGCCGCGGACTTTGCGTGTTCAGTTGCGGCACTCTTTGAGGCTGGCGCGGAAGGTCGGGGGGATGTCCGCGGAGAGGCGGGGGCGGCAGAGGTTGGCGTGACGGACGGTGAGGATGTGGAGGTATCGCGGCCTTTCGATCGCGGTACCGACTGTTTGGCCATGGGACGGACAGTTTAACGATCGCGGGCTGCAGATTCAAATACGTGCATGTAAAACGCTTCTGCGCAACGACTTACGTCGTCGTTTGGTTGTCGAGGTTCTGGAACGTCGTATTCGTTCCGAATCAGCCTCAACTAGCGCCCCCATCCGGACCGACGTTACCGGAAGCAATGACACGAAACGAACGAAAGCGGACCGTCGCCAACGAGGCGTGGCGCGCCCTGCGCATCATGAGTGAGTTTGTAGACGCCGTCGACACAATGAGCCGTATTCCGCCGGCAATCAGCGTGTTTGGCTCTGCCCGCACCAAACCCGACGACCCGTATTACCTGAAGGCGGTCGAATGCGGCGCGCTGCTCGCCGCCAAGGACTTCGCGGTCATCACCGGCGGCGGTCCCGGCATCATGGAGGCGGCGAACAAGGGCGCGATCGAGGCTGGCGGTGTCTCCGTCGGACTCAACATCTCGCTGCCGACTGAGCAGGCGCCCAACCCGTATCAAAACATCGAAATCGACTTTCGCTACTTCTTCATCCGCAAGGTGATGTTCGTGAAGTACGCGCGCGGCTTCATCATCTTTCCCGGCGGCTTCGGAACGATGGACGAGTTCTTCGAGGCGCTCACGTTGATGCAGACCTTGAAGATCGTGCCATTCCCTGTCGTGCTGATCGGCACCAAGTTCTGGTCGGGGCTGCTCGACTGGTTCCGCAGCACACTTGACGAATCGTTCCACACGATCTCGTCGACGGACTTCTCCCTCTTCCATCTCACGGACGATGTCGAAGAAGCGGTGCGCATCGTGCATGACGCATATCTCGGCCAGCTCGATGTCGCAACGTCGCTCCCGCGATTCAGCACGGACGACGAAGCGCAGGAAAGCGGCGAGGGCACACGTCGGGGTGTCATGCCTCGACAGCGCGGGGTGCCTGAAGAGACCGCCATCGACGGGCCCATCTGATCCGGCGTCAGCGCCACTCGTGCTTGGGATAACGTCGGCGCATCTCATTTCGCAGCTCCGGATAGAGCGACTTCCAGAAGTTGGCGAGGTCACTCGTCACTTGCAGCGGACGATGGTTCGGCCCGGTGATTTCAAGCGTGATCGGCACGCGGCCGCCGGCCACGGTCGGTGTGACGGACTCGTCGTACAGGTCCTGAATCTTCGCGCGGCCGCGTGGTGCCGCGCCGGCCTGATACGCGATGCGCATGCGGAATCCGCGTTTCAGCTGCACTGATTCCGGCGCCATCGCCCGCACGAACTCCTGCTCGCTCCATGACAGCGCGTTCTTCACGATGTCGAGACACGGGCGGCCGCGCACCTCGCTCGCGCGCGTCGCACCGCTGACGATTTCATGGCGAATGACGTCAAGATCGTCCTGCGCGTACGCGATAAGTTCGCGTTCAGGGAACCACTGGGCGACACAGCGAACCCGCGCGATCCACTGTTCGACCGCGTCGTTCCAATGCTCGAGCTCAATCGTTCGATCGTTGATGCACTCGACGAGCGCACGCTCCACCGCCGGTGAGGGCTTCGCAGGGCGCGCCGTCGCGGCGATGACGATCGAATCGAACCGATCCTCTTCGATCGCATCCACCGCCTTCGAATCGCCGTTCCACCGCACCGTGATCGCGTTTGAGAACCGCTGAGGCAGCGCGGCCTCCACCACGGCGCGCGGCAGCGGACTCACCATCGACAGCGTCGCGAGGCGATCGTCGCCCTGACCGGTCTCCCGCACTTCCAGCGCCAGCAGGAATCCGTCCTGCTGCACGATCGTGTTGTTGTCGAGCACGACGCGTCGTCGTCCTTCCACATGACAATGCGGCCGCTGCCGATCGGGGCGCCACGCGACATGGTCGGGAAATCCCGCCAGGAGACATGCGATGCCGGCGCCGCCGTCGGCTTCGTGCATCGGCCGACTGCCCCCGATTGCCGTCGCAATCCGTTCCAGCTGCTCCGCCGCCTGCGCGCACTCGCGCGCAGCGACCGAGTGCATCTCGATGCGATGGCGATTGTCGCGCAGCCGGCCCGACTGCCACTGCGTGAGCAGCCGCTCCCGCGCGAGAACGTCTGAAACCGGATCATTCTTCTCGAGCGCATCGCGAAGGGCCGTCGGCGAGGCATCAATCACAAACTCCTTCTCCGCGGCAACTGCTGCAAGCCGCGCGGCAAGGCGCGGACATCCGCGGCGAGCGCCTTCGATCAGCACCCGCGCAAGACGAGGCACCGCGGGCATGCCTGCCATCTGGCGCCCCAGCTCCGTGATCGCGCCGCTCGCATCCGTGGCCTGCAGCATGTGCAGGCAAGCTTCTGCCCGCGCGACCATCGCGGGTGCCGGCGGCTCAAACCACGGGAACTGTTCGTGCGTCCCGATGCCCAGCGCCTTCAGCCGCAGCGTCGGTTCGGCAAGATCCACCCGCGCGATCTCCGCGTCGGCGTACGCCGCTCGCTGATGATGATCCTTCTCCGTCCACAACCGCACACAGTGTCCCGCCGCCACGCGACCGGCACGACCGGTGCGCTGTTCGGCGGTCGCGCGCGAGATCGGCTCGACGCGCAGCGTGTTCAGTCCGCGCTTTGGATCGACGCGATGCACGCGCGCTGTTCCTGAGTCGATCACCGCGCGCACGCCCTCGATCGTGATAGACGTTTCGGCCACGTTTGTGGCGACGATGACGCGGCGCTGCGCGCATGGTTCGACCGCGCGGTCCTGTTCCGCCGGCGGAAGAGATCCGTGCAGCGGAACGATGAGCAGCTCTTCGCCGCGTCGCTCTGCCACCGCGCTGCACGCGGCGATGGTCCGATCGATCTCGAACGCGCCCGGCATGAAGATGAGCACGTCGCCACGCTCGTCCTGCGCCGACTCTGCAGTGAGCAACTGTTCGAGCGCACCGGCCGCCAGTTCCCACACGGGTTTGGTCGGCGATCGATCGAGATACGACACCGTCACAGGAAACACGCGGCCGGATGCAGAGAGCACCGGCGCGTTGTCGAGATACGACGCGACGCGGCCGGCATCGAGCGTGGCGCTCATCACCGCGAGTTTGAGATCTGGTCGCGATGTCTCCTGAAGCCGCTTGATCAGTCCAAGCGCCAAGTCTGCGTCGATCGACCGTTCGTGAAACTCGTCGATCACGACGGCGCCGACGCCCGGGAGCGTCGGTGCGCCCTGCAGGATCCGCAGGAAGACTCCCTCCGTCACAAAGCGAATGCGCGTCGCTGCCGAGACGCGCGACTCGAACCGGGTCTGGTAGCCGACCAGCCCCCCCACCTCTGAATTCATCTCCAGCGCTACGCGCCGCGCGGTCATTCGAGCCGCCAGACGGCGCGGTTCGAGCACAACGATCTGTCCGCGCACGGCCGGGCAGCCGGCGAGCATTTGCGGTACTTGCGTCGTCTTGCCCGAGCCGGTCGGCGCCGTCAAAACGAAGCGGGCGCCGCTGCGGACCGCGTTCAGAATGGATTCCCGGATCGAGAGAACAGGCAGCACAGCGAGGAGGGTAGCGACTCTCCCCGTTCTGGCCGATGATGGCCTCCCTATGTCCGAACCCAGCGCATCGTCATCGCCTCGCCCTCTCGAGCAGCTCCGCACACTCATTGACGGTGTTGATGCCCGGCTGGTCGAATTGATCGCCGAGCGCGCCCGCATCGTCCAGGAGGTCGGCGCGGCGAAGCGCTCGACTGGCACATCGGTCTATGTTCCGCATCGTGAACGCGAAGTGATCGAGCGCGCCGTGGCGCGCAATCCCGGACCTCTGTCGTCGCGCACCATCGAAGCAGTCTTCCGCGAAATCATGTCAGGAAGCTTCGTTCTGGAAACGCCCCCACGGATTGGCTACCTCGGTCCTGCCGGAAGTTTCAGCCATCTCGCTGCAGTCCGACACTTCGGTTCGAGTGTGGAACTGCTCGATCTGCACGACATCGAACACGTGTTCGAAGAGGTCGCTGCGGGACGGGTCGATCACGGGCTTGTGCCGTACGAGAACTCGATCGGCGGTTCGGTCACCGAGACGCTCGACGCATTTCAATCGCATGACGTGCGAGTCTGCGCCGAAGCCCTCGTCAGCGTGAGTCAGTCACTGATGGCGCAATGCGCTCCGAACGAAGTGCGGCGCATCACCTCCAAGCAGGAAGCGCTGTCGCAATGTCGCCATTGGCTTTCGCGCCACTTTCCGGACATCGAGCTCATCGCGGCCGCCAGCACCTCCGCTGCAGTGCAGGAAGCTGCGCGCGCACCAGGCACCGCTGCGGTCGGATCTGCGCTCGCGGGCCAGCTGTACGGCGTGCCGGTGCTGTTTGAGCGCATCGAGGACAAGCCCGGCAATGTGACACGTTTTCTCGTGCTGGCGCGCGCTGCGGCGCAGCCGACTGGAAGCGACAAAGCGACAGTGATGTTCACGACCGCCAACAAGCCAGGCGCGCTTGTTGATGTGCTCGCGGCGTTCCGCGACGCGAGCGTCAACCTTTCGCACATCGAGAAACGACCAAGTCGGCGCGAGAACTGGCAGTACACATTCTTCATCGACTGTGATCTGCATGAGTCGCACGCATCGATGCGCGGCGCACTTGAGGAGGCGCGCAGTCACTGCGTTGAACTGCGCGTCCTGGGAAGCTATCCGCGCGCCGAGCGCGTGCTCTGAACTCACTTCAGGACGTGCTTGCGCATGTCATCCATGAACCGCGTGATCTGCCCCTGCTCCTTGGGTGATGACGCCTGCTGCACGTCGCTCTCCCAGAAGTCGAGGAATCGCGAGGCGCCTTTGTCAGTGAGCCGACCGACGCGGTTCGGATCGCGCTGCCGCGTGGCGTCTTTCTTTGCGTCGTCCTTGAACTGCTGCACGCGCTCACCGTCCGGCGCATCGCCAGCTTCGCCCGTTGTCATCCGCTCCGCCGTCTTCAGCCATTCGGCGAGCCAGCCGTCGAGAAATGCTGCCCTTTCCGCTTCTGGCAGATCGATGTAGGTCGCAGCACCCTCCGCAAGAATGTCCTTCGCGAGGACGCGCGCGTTTTGCCGGAGCTGTTCGCGCATCGGTCCGCCGATCCCCGCGAGAAAACCCGCCATCATCGCGGAGTCACCCTGATTCATGCCTCGGAATCGATCAGCAAAGTCGAGCAGGAACTGCATCCGCTCTTTAAGCGGGAGCTGGCTGAAGTCGTCCATCGCGAGATAGCCGAGCACGTCGTTCACCGGCGCGTCGAAGATGGACGGTGGCGGTTGCCAGCGAACAACGAACCACCAGTAGCCTGCGCCTGACGCGCCGAGCGCCACCAGCACCGCGCTCAGTGCCATGAAGAGCTCGCGGCGACGCTCGCTAAGGAACGTGTCGAATGAATCGCGAATGTCGGCGTAACTGGTCATGGTGTCGTCGCCAGCGTGCTCACTCGGCTACCTCCATGTCGTCCGTGATGACGAAATGTCCGGTGCGGCCGTCGAAGTACACCGCGTTCTTGGGATTGCGGTCGCCGATCGGATGGCGATCCTGACTGTCGGTGATGACTGCAAAGTCGATGCTGTTCTCGTAGAAGCGTGTCACGAGTTTGCTCTCGGCATCGCGCTGCAGCTTGTCCTTGACTGCCTGCGACATCGAGGGATTCATGATGAAGGGCGCCATGGCCTGCTGCACAGCGATCTGAATCTGTGGCGTGTATCGGATCAGACCCGGGAGATACATGTAGCTCGTCCCCGTCGAGAGCGAGCCTTCTTCATCGAAATCCGCGGCGCAGCGCCAGCACTCGCAATCCTTCTCGACGAAGCCCTTCAGCGTTTCCGGCAGGCCGCCTTGCGGACCATCCGCCGTCGCGACAGGAACGAACTCGCACATCGGCAGGTAGTCGCGATTCGACTGGCGATACATGTCGACGCAGACCCAGATCTGCCGCATGTTGTTCGTGCAGCTCACGGAGCGCGCTTCCGCCTGGAACAGCTTCGCTGTCGGAATGACGATCGCCATCAGGACGGAGATGATCGCCAACGTGACGAGCAGTTCCGTGAGTGTGAAACCTCGGTTGCGCATCCAAACACCCCCTTGCGGCAATGTCCGTTATATCGCAGATTCCTTCGTCGGCTGCTCATTCTTCTTCAAACATCGCCTCAATAAATCGCTCGGGATCGAATGGTGCCACGTCCTCTGGACGTTCGCCGACCCCGACCAGTTTGACCGGAACATCGAGCGCATCACGGATCGCCACGACGATACCGCCTTTGGCGGTTCCGTCGAGTTTGGCAAGAAAAATGCCGGTGACCTCCGCAGCGGTTTTGAAGATCCGCGCCTGTTCGATCGCGTTCTGTCCGCTCGTCGCATCGAGCACCAGCAAGGTCTCGTGCGGCGCGCCCGGAATTCTTTTTTGCACCACAGCCTTGATCTTGGTGAGCTGGCGCATGAGGTGCTCCTGGGTGTGCAGGCGGCCGGCCGTGTCGATCAGCAGAACATCGACGTTGCGGGCAATCGCTGCGTTGCACGCGTCGAATGCGACCGCTGCGGGATCAGCGTTCTGAGCTCCCTTCACGATGTCGACTCCGATGCGCCCCGCCCAGATCGAGAGCTGCGCCACCGCGCCGGCGCGAAACGTGTCGGCGGCCGCAAGCAGGACTGTCCGCCCCTCGTCGCGAAGGCTCTTCGCAATTTTTGCAACGCTCGTCGTCTTGCCTGCTCCGTTCACGCCGACGACCAAGATCACCGTCGGCCTGGTCGGAGCAGTGACGATGCGCCGATCTTCATCCGTCCAGCGCGCCTTGAGCTGCGCTTTCAGAAATTCGAGCGCCTCGTCGCCCTTGGCAATTTTTCCTGCGCGATAGTCGGCGCGGAGCGCGCCGACTATCTCGCGTGTCGCCTTCACGCCGACGTCCGCGCCGATGAGCCGGCGTTCGATCTCATCGATCAGCTCTTCGCTCAGCTGTCGTCCGCGCAGAAGACTGCGAAGTCCCGCGCCGAGCACTTCCGCTGTCTTCTGCAATCCGCGCTTGACCGCCGCGAACGCTGACTTGAAAAGCCCCATCGGTCAGCTTCCCTCGGGATTCGTGGAGGGGGAATCGTGCGCCGATGATTCGCCCGAGTCGGCACCGCTCCGACCGAGCTGCGTCCAGAGCCGATCGAGCAAGGCGTTGACGAACGCGCCACTTTTCTCGCTGCCGAACTCCTTCGCCAGTTCGACTGCTTCGTTGATGGCCACTTTGGCGGGCACCTCGCCATAGACGATCTCGTAGTACGCGAGCCGCAGCAGATTCCGGTCAATCACCGGCTGCCGATGCGTCGGCCACTCCGTGGCAAACGGACGCAGCGCCGTGTCGGCTTCATTCCGGAACTCCCAGGCCAGCGTCGCGAGGTCAAATCCCCGCGCGTGGTCGTCGGCAGTGCCGGGACTCTCTTCCAACGTTGACTTCACGATCGCGTGATCGGCCGCTGCGACCACGTCAAACTGATACATCGCCTGCAGGGCACATCGTCGCACCTCGCGATTGGCCCGAATGACACTGCTCATCGGACAGCTTTCCGCGTTGCGAGCGCGTCCAGAGCGCGAAGTGCGCCGCACGCAATGAGCGCCGCCGCCATTGCTTCTTCCCCTTTGTTGCCCTTGGCCCCGCCCGCACGCGCCTCCGCCTGGAGGAGCGTCTGGCAGGTCAGCACGCCAAACGCTGTCGGCTTGCCGGTTTCCAGCGCAATCTCCTGCAAGGCGTGCGCGACTGACTCGCTGATGTGGCGATCGTGAGTCGTTTCGCCCGTCAGGACAAGGCCGACTGCAACGACGGCGTCCACATCATCGCGACGCAGGAGGCAGGCCGCGACGACCGGCAGTTCGAACGCTCCCGGCGCGTCAATCCGAAGGAAGTCCTGTTCCTGGCCGCCATTCTCAAAAAATACCTTCGCGGCGCCATCGGCGAGCCGACCCACGATCCGATCGTGATAGCGGCTGACGACGACCGCGACGCGGACACCGCGAGCGTTCGGTTGGAGTGGAACCGGAACCTGCATGAAGCGGCGAATGGTAGCCGAAGCCCTCGGGACCAACTTGCGCAGCGTGGAGCCAAGCGATCCACCCGCTGCACACCGTATATTTCAGCGGTGCGCCGCACACTGCTACGCCTGCTGACAACCGTTCAACTCACACGGCTCACCATGGCCTACGGGGCGATCGCAGATCTGTGGCTCGTGATTCTGCTCACGCGCGCGGATGCTTCTTACGCTGATGTCCCTGCATCACAGTGGCCCTTGTGGATCGCGCTGGCAGCGGGACTGTGCGTCGCCGTCGGGTTGTTCACGTTCGGTGCGTCGTTGAATGACGTGCTCGACGCGCGTCACGACCGTGCATTCAGCCCGCAAAGGCCGATTCCCGCCGGACGCATCCGACCGGATCAGGCGGCGATCATCACGAGCGTGTGCCTCGTCGCAGCCACGCTCGCCGGAAGCCTGTTCGGCGCTCCGGCGGTCGTCACGCTGATGCTAGTGGCGCTCGGAATTGTTTTTTATAATGTTGTTGGGAAGCATGTTCCCGCTGTGGGATTTGTCACGATCGGTCTGGTTCACGCCGCGCACATGGCGATTCCGAACCACGACTTCTCATTCACACTTCCCATCTGGCTTTCGATGACTCACGCGATGGTTGTCGCGATTCTCGTCCATCGGCTGGAGGACAAGCGCCCGGCCGCGTCACCGCTCGCTCTGGTCGCAACCGCGATCGGATGGGCGTTCTGGTCGGCGATCGTGCTGAGCTGGGGACTGTGGCACACGCGTGGAGAGTGGCCGCTCGACACGCCGATCTGGCCGGGGGTTCTGTGGCCCTGCGCTGCGGTCGTGGGATTTGGCGTGGTCGCCGTGATGAAGACGCGGGGTCAGACTGGCCTGGTCGGCAGCGAGAAACTGCGCCGCTACGGTGCCATGTGGCAAAGCCTGTACGCGGTGGCGTGGTGCGCCGCAATGGGACTGTGGACACAGGCCCTGATGCTTGGAGGCGTGGCGGCGGGAGGGTTCGTCGTGATGACGGCGCTCAAGGAGATGGCGATGTTCACGACATCGCCGGTCGGCTATCGCGAAGTGTGACTGGCGCGCAATGTGGGTGGATGAATGTGGCGGTACGATCCGCGGCAATGTCGCGATCAACTGCAGGACGCGTGCCGCAGCAACCAAAGACCCGCGTGCGGCAGCGCGCCGTCACCATCTCGCTTGCGGTTTCGCTCACGGGCGCCATGGCGCTCGCCGCGCCCGCGGTGCAGGACGCGCCTGGAACGGGCGCCCGCGACGACAGCACGCCTGACAGGCGTCGAGTCGCCATCACCGGCGACCGGTTGAGCGGCTTCATCCTCCCGATCGCACCGGTGTCCTCCGATCTGGTGCTTGCCGCGGCAAACGCGTGGACATGGCAGGTGGATGACACGCAACGGATCCAGCTCGAGGGGGATGTACGCGTGCGTCTCGGGTCGTACTCCTTCTCCGCCGAGCGCGCCGTCATCTGGATCAATCGACTGCCGACGGCCGCGGGCGAAGTGAATCAGATCGCGATCTATTTCGATCATGCAGACGAGCCGACGCAGAGGGCCGGTTTCGGCGCGGCGGGTGATGATCTGCTGGTCACCGCCAGCACACGCGGCGATGTTCTCCTGCGCGTCATCAATCGCAGCGCGAGCCCAGCGCCACCGTCCCCGTTCGTCGCACGTGGACAGACGCGCCTCGCCGGATACCTGCGCACACTCGCGCGGCAGATCGAGGATGGCGAAGCCCGCATGTCACCGCTTCCGCGCATCGATGTTCCCGTGATGCAGACGGATCCGCCTCCTGCGCCCGGCCAGCCGGCGATGCCCCGTCCCCCGACGATCGGCCCGGGCGATGCAGCATCCATCAGACTGCCCCCGCCTCCGACGTCGCTGCCGATCATTCGGCCGGACGGTGTCGTCATGTTCTCGGCGAAGGACATCATCGTCGATGAACACGATGCGACGATGGACGTCATCACCGTCACCGGTTCCGTGATGATCGAGTACGACGCTGATGCGCCGGAAGGGCCGCAGAGGCTCGAGATGCGCGCCGAGCGCGGTGTGATCTTCCTCGAGGACGGGGCGATCCGATCCTTGCGCGATGGAGGCCGGACGCTCAGCCCTGCAGAGATCACCGGCGTGTATCTCGAGGGCGGAGTCGTTGCGACCGATGGCAAGTACACAGTGCGCGGATCGAAGGTCTTCTACGATTTTGCCAACAACCGCGCGACGATCGTCGACGCCGTGCTGCGCACGTTCGCCCGCTTCGGCCGGCCGGTGACGCTGTACGCACGGGCCGCTGAGATGCGGCAAGTCGCACGCGACGAGTTTCAGGCAGACGATGCGTCGATCTCGACGAGCGAGTTTTTCATTCCGCATCTTTCGGTCGGCGCCGAGCGCGTCACCATCACCCAACCGCCTCCGGAGATGGACGGTCCTGCGACGATCAAGGCCGAGACGATCACGTTCCGCGCCGGCACAGTGCCGTTCTTCGCTTTACCCGGATTTGAAGGGGCAATCGAGCCGCAGCCGCTGCGATCGGTCAACGTCGGATTCCGCTCCGAACTCGGCGCCGAGATCATGACACGTTGGGATCTCTACCAACTGCTGGGCATGGCGCCGCCCGACGGTGTGGATGCAGTGCTGAGCGCGGGCGGCTACACCGAGCGCGGACCGGCACTCGGCACCAGGTTTTCGCTCAGCCGCGGAGCGATGGTCGGCGATCTGGATCTGTTCGGCCTATATGACGGAGGCGGGACGGACAGGACCGCGTCGGGGCTCGACGTCGAGCAAGACTCGGGCTTCCGCGGCATCGCCGACGGCGAGTTTCAGACACCGCTGTCCACCGACGTCATGCTGCAGGCCCAGCTCGCGTACATCAGCGACGAGACGTTCGTGACTTCGTGGCGCCGTTCCGATTTCTCCAACCGCCGCGAGTATGAGACGAGCGTCTACCTCGTGTCACAGACGGAAAACACGGCGCTCACGCTGCTCGCCAAGTACGGACTCAACGGCGCGCTGTCCAACTCGTACCTGCTCGCGGGCCCCGGATATCAGGTCGACAAGCTTCCTGAGCTCGCGTATCGCCGCTACGGCGATGACATCTGGAGCGGCCTGTCATGGACGCAGGTGTGGAGCGCGAGCATGATGGCGCTGCGGCCGACGAAAGGTTCGCCCGGCTCGCTGGGCATTCCGCGCTTCGCGTTTGATCTTCCAACCGCGAACAGCAACATCGCGGACGCCTACTTCGACGCAGGCTATACGGATGACTACGTGGGCCGCGTCTACACGCGTCACGCGCTGAGTCGGCCGTTTGGCGAAAACAACTGGAGCATCGTTCCATTTGCGAGCGGTCAGGCAGCCGGCTATTTCATGGAGGACTTCAAAGCCTACTCGCCCGATGCAGAGGAGATCACGTTCAGCGCCGGCGGCGGCGTTCGCGCCAGCGCCCGCTTCGTGCGCATCGATGACAAGGCCGAGAGCCGGCTGTTCGACATCCATCGCATTCGTCACATCATCGAACCAAATTCGACGCTGTGGGGAGGGTGGTCCAACATCGACCCGGGCGATGTTCCGATCTATGACCAGGACGTTGAAGGAGCGAACGGCGGCGCTGCGGCGCAGTTCGGCGTGCGACAGCAATGGCAAACGCAGCGCGGTGGACCGGGCGCATGGGAGTCAGTGAACTTCATCACGGTCGATACAGGCGTCGTGTTCAACGACGGCGGCAGCGATTTTCAGCAGGAGGACGCCCGCAATCCCTACGTGATGGCGCAGTCCGCGCTGCCAGCTTTTTACACATGGCGACCGGAACTCTCGCAGTTCGGCAGTCACCTGTACGGAATGGGCGCCTGGCAGATCTCCGACACGTTCACGATTGCCGGTACCGGCACATATCTCCTCGAAGACCGCACCGGTGTCACCGATCCCGATGCGATTCTGGAGAATCTCGCGAAGGGGTCCATCGGTCTCGAGATGCGCCACTCGACCGATGTCAGCACGTACCTTGAGTATCGTTATATCGCACCGACGTCGTCCGAACTCCTGCAGCTCGGCGTCCTCTACCAGGTCGGAAAGAAGTATCTGATCGCATTCAGTCCGCAGTATGACTTGCAGGCTGGCGAACTCCGACGCATTCAGGGATCCCTGTCGCGCACATTCCCCGACTTCAATCTTCATCTGAACGCCGGCTACGACCTCATCGAAGACCAGACATCGGTGAGCCTGTCGCTGCGGATTCCAGCGGAAACGTCCTACAGCGGCTGGAGTGGCGTGCCGCACTTCGGGGACGTGCGGTGAGGAAAGTGAGAAGGCAGAAGGCAGAAGTACCGAAATGTGGGGCCGGTTCTTGCTTCCTAACGCGCCTCGTCTTTGAACATGCGCGCGGAACGTGAGGGGCGCCGCAGCGTTAGCCCCCGCGAGCGGCGAACACCTCGTGCAGGAACGACACGACCGCGGCGGCCCGGGCGACATTGCCATCCCTCGCCGCTTCGGCCGCACGCGATCCAACTCGGAAACGATCCCGAGCCGTTCGGCCCAGACATCGAGGTAGCGCCAGTCCAGGGACTCCGCGCCTTGGACTGCGATCATCGAAGCGATATCGCGAAGGTGCTTCGACGACCCGCCTTCGCGAAAGAACTCGAGCTTCTTCAGGAGCACATCCTCTGGAGACGCAAACGGCTCACTCCGGCCGTCCGGCATCTGGATACGACGCACTCTGCTGAACCGGGCGTCGTCGTGCGCCGTTCCCCGCGCGACGACGATGTCCGCCTTCAGCCCCGAGGGTACATGGATGACATCGAACATCCCGCGACGACGGGCGGCATCTACGGCCGCCTCGGCACTGACGTACCACTCGTGGCCAACGAAGGAACCCGCGAAGAGCGCGGCCTGGCGCTCATCCATCCGCACCACGATGTCGATGTCGTTCGTAAAACGAGGCTCGCCGAACACGGTTGAGGCGACCGACCCGGTGACGAATCGAAGGCAGCCGAATCGGTCAAGCCGCTCCCCGACCAGACGCAGCAGTTCCGTGGGCAGCATCAGTCGTGCCCGTCCGCTCCCGAGCGGCACGCCATGCGCCGCGCGGTCTCAGCGGCCACCTTGTCTTCCGACCAACCAGGATGCTGGGCTGCCACGCCGCAGCGCACGAGGGTAACGGCCGAACGCCACAGAGCGTCGAGCGCCGAGAGCTTGGCACTCGCAGGCTGTGAACGCAACACGGCGAGGAGCGCCGGATCGCATCGGTCATCCGCTGGGTGGGACCGGCTCGGATCAATCATGTTTGGATGATACGCGGCAAGCACTTCGGACCTCCCGCGCGACGCCTGCCGCCGGAGTTGCCGATGCCGCTGATGTCCGGGTGCACCGCACGGCTCCGTGACGTATCGCCAAACGAGGTCACGCTCCCTCGCCGAAGCACCGCGGCCGCGCGACGGCCCTTGCGCGCGTGTGAGTCGTTGCCAACAGCCGGACGAGGTCAGCAGCGCCATCAAGTCCAAAAGAGCACCGGTGAGCACCGTCATGCCGCGGGCTTCATCGTCGTTCATGGAACCGCCCATTGCGGCGCTTACGGCGGTGTCCACCCGTTCGTTCGCAGATTCTCGATGATGCCTTCGCGCACCGTGGCCGATGCGTCCTGTTGCCGTTTGTCGCCTGCACTCAGCTCGATCCAGCATTGAACGGGCGAAGCGTTCGCGAGCGTGCCCCCGCTCGCTTGCGCCGTCGCGCGCGAAGTCGTGTCGACACCGCGGCAGTCAAAGTAGACCGTGGGATCGCGCGTCTCGATGAGTTCGAGATCAGGGAAGCGGGATGACTCCTCCAGTCCCTCACCCAGTCCCTCACCCAGTCTCGCGCGGACCGCTTCGATTGAGTCGCAGTAGCACTGCACGGTGTCCTCCCGCGGCATAATCGCGTAGGCGTCGACGGAAGCGGTGCCGGTCAGGGGATGCGCCGGCCCGTCGGGAATCGGTTCGGCTCGCCGGTGCGGCGGACGAACATCTCGCCCGGGATGACAACGATTCCGTTACCGCTCAGGTCGACGCCGCTGATCCCGCGCTCCTCAAGCTCGTTCAGTCGCTCTGGCGAAAGGTAGGGCGTCACGATCATGGGCCGCCGCTCCCGCGCTGCGGCGGCGCGCTCAATCCGGTCCAGCGCTTCCCGAAACGACTTCGGGGTGGTTTGGACCCGCACTGCCGCGACAAACCGGTATGCCTTGGACGCCAAGCGGATGTCGATGTAAACATCAGGGCGATCCGCGCGGCCCTCCGCGGCGGCGGGCTCGACCCCAACCAGCTCAACCTGGAGCGGAGGGAAAGTGACCAACCCTTTTCGGGGTCTTCCGGCTTTCCTGTGGGTGACGCTGCCGCGTTCCGCAGCCCGGGCTCCGTCCGCAGGCCGGCGCCAGAGAAAAGGAAGGCCATCTTTCGGGCGGCTCCGCTCGGGCTCCAGCGAGTTCGCAGCGTCATGTGGGCGCCTGACCGCCCGCCGTCGCCCTCGCATGCGCCGGACCCCTGCGGCGGCGATGCGACGGCGACGGCGGGCTCTCTTTCTTCTTTTTCAGTGGATCGCACAGCGACCAGCGC
>Ga0163148_10001052_pt1 | contig 36866 bp, 38 predicted proteins | sample OliLakLV19MP7P2_FD_148606 | JGI IMG/M metagenome (GOLD analysis project Ga0163148, IMG submission 148606) | Freshwater microbial mat bacterial communities from Lake Vanda, McMurdo Dry Valleys, Antarctica- Oligotrophic Lake LV.19.MP7.P2 | ecosystem: Environmental > Aquatic > Freshwater > Lake >... | reverse complement strand
GCGGACCTTGACGCTCCATAACTTAATCGTTTCACACACGTTCATGACGTCTCCTGGGAGATAAGATGATGTGAGGGAAGCGGAGGCTTTGGGAATTTGTGGGGCATCTGGCGACCATTCTTCCGCGTCGTTGCGTGGCCGTCGCTGCATGAAGCAACTCGCGGATGCGGGTCTGTCGTTCCGGTGTTTCAGTGATTTCATTTCGATCCATCTCACATCTCTTTCCTTTTAAGGCCCGACCCGACCCCCACCGGGGGGAGAATTGGTGGAGGTCGGAGGCTAACCGGAATCATTTCCTGTTAAGCAACGTAGCCGGCACCCTATGCCTGGGCGGGGCGCAATCGCAAGGGGTATTTTAAGGCTTGCGGATTCTAATAGCTATACGGTAGGGTTTGCGCCCTGTTTTAATAAGGATTCATTAGCCAATGAGCGTCCAACCTGCAGGACTATTGCATGGTCGCGGCATACTTAACCGCGATCAGCTTGCCAACGAGCTTGGAATCAAGCCGCAGACCGTTGGGGACTGGCAAAAGCGGGGGATGCCAATCATCAAGGAAGGCATGACCATCTTCTATGATTTGGATGATGTTATTATGTGGATGAGGAAACGATCCAAGAATGTAAAGCGTTGAAGGAAATAATTTCATGTCCCCGACAAACAAGGAAATGGCCGCAGCGTTCCTCGAAGCCTTGGAAGGCGACCGCTTTACGTTTCAAACGTTCGATGATAGCAAGGCAAAGAACCAGAAATTGGCCAGGATCATCCATGGCACCATAGAGGAGTGCTACGATGAGCTCGCTAAGTTAAACGAAAGTGGTGCCGGTGTTTTCGTAACGGTAAACGAGACCGACTTGCGTGGCAGGACCGCCGCCAATGTGATATCGATCCGCGCCCTGTTCGTCGATCTTGATGGTGCGCCATTGGAGCCGGTGTTGGAAGATAAAACCCGTCCTCCGCATATCGTCGTCGAGTCATCGCCCGGCCGGTGGCACGCCTATTGGCTGGTCAATCAATTTCCCTTGGCGTCGTTTACAGGTGCCCAAAAAGCACTAGCCAAGAAGTTCAACAGCGACCCCAAGGTTTGCGATCTGCCGCGCGTCATGCGCCTGCCGGGTTTCCTTCACAAAAAAGCAGATCCGTTTTTGACTGCCATCGTCGATATAGGCGACCATGGTGTCTACGGTGAGGAAGTTTTTGACATTGAAAAAGAGGAGTCCAAACTTAACGGTGTCGCTAACTTGAGCGGGCGCATGGGTAGCGACCCGGGTCGCATAAACGACTTGGCCCTGGAGTCGTTGGCATCGTGGGTGCCGGTCATTTTCCCTGAAGCAAAATCATCCAAAGGCATTTATCGGGTGCCGTCCAAGGCGTTAGGGAGAAAACTCGAGGAAGACCTCAGTATCAGTCCACAGGGTATCAAGGACTTTGGCGTTCACGATATGGGCGACAAGCGGGGTGGCAACAGGACCGCGATTGATCTGGTCATGGAGCACATGGGCAAGACGTTCGATGAGGCGTTGCGTTGGCTGCGAAATCAGCTTGGTTATCGATCCGTTGAGCTTGAGGATTTTTGGGCTTACCTGCCACAGCATACATACATTTACACGCCAACCGGCGAGCAATGGCCGGCGGTAAGCGTAAACGCCTGCATCCGCCCGATACCCATTACCGACAGCACTGGCGAAAAGGTGATGGTAGTCAACAAGGAGGGTGAGGCAACAAAGAAGCAACAGACGATGACAGCATCGTCCTGGCTGGATCGCCACAGGAGGGTTCACCAACTTACGTGGGCACCGGGCGAGCCGCAAATCATCAGGGACCGCCTGATCGTTAACGGCGGGTGGTCCGAGCAGATCGGCACGGCTTCATATAACGAATACCTTGCGGCCAACATTGCGCTAGGCGATGCCCATAAGGCCAGTCAATGGACCGACCATATATTGAAGGTTTATCCTGACGATGCGACGCACATTATTCTCTACCTGGCGCAACGCGTCCAACAGCCGCACATCAAACCAAACCACGCTTTGGTCCTGGGCGGCAAACCAGGCATTGGCAAAGATACAATCTTGGAGCCGGTCAAGTATGCGGTGGGGCCGTGGAACTTTGCCGAGATAACTCCTCAAACCATGCTGGGCCGCTTCAACGGTTTTGTTAAGTCGGTGATTTTGCGCATCAGCGAGGCGCGCGATCTGGAGGTAAACCGATATCAGTTTTACGACAGTACCAAAATCTATATGGCGTCGCCGCCCGATGTATTGCGTTGTGATGAAAAAAACCTGCGCGAGCACTATGTGACCAACTGCTGTGGCGTCATCATAACGACCAACTACAAGACCGATGGCATCTACCTGCCGGCCAATGACCGCCGGCACTATGTCGCTTGGAGCGATGTCGAAAGCGGTGGCTTCGATGACGAGTATTGGAACCACATGTGGCGGTGGTATCACATGGGAGGCTTCGGCCATGTTGCTGCCTACCTGTCATCCATCGATATCAGCGCATACAACCCCAAGGCACCGCCGCCCAAGACCCCCGCGTTTTGGGATATTGTCGATGCCAATCAGGCTCCGGAGGATTCCGAGCTGCGTCAGATCATGGAGGAGCTTGGTAACCTTCCCGCTGTAACCAACGACATGGTCGCGTTTAAGGCCGATGATACTTTTCGTGCTTGGCTAAAAGATCGCAAGAACAGGCGGGCCATACCGCACCGTTTTGAACAATGCGGGTACTCGCCTATGCGTAACGATGTTTCCGAAGATGGTCGTTGGAGAATAGCAGGGCGACGCCTCGTTGTTTATGCCCGCATCGACCTTTCTATGCGCGAACGACTTGCCGCCGCTAGTGCCTTGGCGACAAAAGGGGGCGGGGGCCCGGTTGCTGCCCCAGGTAACAACGACATCCCGTTTTAATAATCAGGGACATCAGGGACCACTCAACCTCGCCGTTGCTGGCCAGTGCGCCGATGTTGTTTCAATAATCAGGGACATCAGGGACCACTCAACGCCCTATCGGAGGTAATTTTATTTCAGGGACATCAGGGCGCTGGTCCCTAATAGCCCTGATGTCCCTAGTCTCCCACTCCCAACCACATGCACTTTTTTTTAGCCTACTTTCCTGCCATAGAGCTCCTATATGTAGACTGGAATCAAGCTACAGGTCAGGTTCACGAGAATATAGGCTAAAACGGTTATGCATGTGGTTGGGAGTGGGAGATCAGGGACATCAGGGCTATCAGGGACCTCCTATTGGGCTGACCTATCCTATTGCATGACGCAATAATGTTGCTTGTTGACGCAATAATGTTGCTTGCTGACGCAATAATGTTGCGGCAACTAATAGCCCTTGCAATCGTTAAGTTTTTGGCGAGATGTCGCGACTTGGTTGTACTGCCCGCTTGGGGATCGTCCCTCGAGCGCGCGGTTGTCCGGGGGCTGTTCGGAAATGCTCAATTGGCATGTTGCGAAGGTAGAGCCCCATAAAGGAATGATCGCGGAAAAGTGCGTCGCGGCCAAAGGGTTCGAGGTTTTCAACCCCAAGATTGTTTCTTTACGGAAACCCTCGCGCGGCCGAAAGCAAACAGAAATAATCAGGCCGTACATATCGGGCTATCTATTTGTAAGATTCGATGTTCTCTTATATGGCTGGCAGGATTTGAATGCCTTGCCCGGGAGCGGACTCAAGGGACTCATGTATTCGGCTAGTGAGATACCAGCCAGGGTTCGCGATGAAGCGTTGTTGCCGCTTATGAGTCTGTGTAGTTCGGAAGGTTATGTGATTGAGCAACAGGCGGATCGGATGCTTTTCGAGGTCGGTGCTACGGTTAAGGTTCTTGAGGGACCGTTTGTTGGTTTTGAAGGACCCGTTCGGTGGTCAACGTATGACCGCCTCAAAGTTTTAGTTCACATGTTTGGTCGACCCTCAGAAGTTGAGGGGAGCGCGGGTATGTTTGAGCTGGTTAGGAAAGCCGAAACGCCAGCGCGAGTGATTACGCTCGCGAAAAAGGACGTAGAATCAATAATTTGATATTTGGAGCAGGTAGTTCTGATGCCGCTGAATAACAGAAAGAAGGGCCAAGTCGGCAACCCGACCGGGAAGGGTGGCTGGGTGGCTGGCCGGTCGGGCAACCCTGAGGGGACGCGTCCGCCTGACAGCAAGATGCTTGACCTCCGCGATATGGCGCGAAAGCACACTCGTGGTGCGATGGCAACGATACTCGCGATCATGCGTAACCCCGGCAATCAGCCGAACGTGCGCCTGACTGCAGCGGCGATGGTCCTGGAGCGCGGCCACGGCAAGCCGATCCAGCCTGTATCCAATCCTGATCTGTCGCCGCTCAATCTGGGGGACATGAGCGATGATGACCTCGCCAGACTCGCTGCCCGTACAAGCCAAGCTGCAAGCGCTCTCGCAGCTGCGACAAAGCATTGAGCTAGAGCAGGCTAAGCGGAAAGAGAGCCTGGACCGGCTCCAGGAGATCACCGACAACGCCGCTGCGGTGCGCGAGCGCTGCTACACCTTTTCGGGCTTCGTCAAAGAGGCCTGGCACGTCATCGAGCCTGGCACGCCGTATCTTCACAACTGGCACGTCGACGCCATCGGTGAGCACCTCCAGGCCATCCACGACGAGGAGATTCAACGCTTCCTGTGCAACATGCCCCCTGGGCTGATGAAATCGACGACGGTCTCGGTGATGTTCGGGGCCTGGGAGTGGACGAAGAAACCCTGGCTGCGGTACTTCACCACCTCGTACGAAGCCGGATACGCTGAGCGAGATAGCCGCAAGCACCGCGACCTGGTGCTGAGCCAGTGGTACCAGGCGCTGTGGCCTGGTGTGAAGCTCATCCGCCACGACGCAAGCGACTTCGAGAACACTATGAAGGGAGGCCGTAAGGCTGTCCCTTTCAGTCGTCTAACGGCAGGCCGAGGCAATAGGCTGATCATCGACGATCCGCACTCGACCGAAATGGTCGAGAGCCCCGCCGAGCTTGAGAGGACGACGCGAATGTTCAGAGAGTCGGCCACATCCCGACTCAACGATCAGAAACTCGATGCACTGATGATCATGATGCACCGGCTCCATCCGAAGGACCTGTGCGGTGTGATCGAAGAGTTGGGACTGCCGTACGTCAAGCTGATCTTGCCGATGGAGTACGTACGCAGCACGACGGTGAGCACGAAGTGGTTCACCGACCCGCGCACGAAGGAAGGCGAGCTACTCCATCCCGAGCGCATCGGGCCAGAGGAAGCGAGCAAGCTCAAGATCACCTCAGGCGAGCATGCCTGGGCGACGCAGTACCAGCAGATGGCGCGTGCCCGCGAGGGCGCATTCTTCTTCAATAGGGCAAACATCCTTCGCCAAGTAGGCGAGGAGCTGCAGCCGGTACCGATGCCTACGCGCTGCGACGGCGTGCTGGCTATCATGGATACTGCGACCAAGACCGGCAAGAAGCGCGACGGCACTGGCACGGGATGGTTCGCGCTGAGCATGCACCCCAAGCCGCAGGGCTTCGTGCTCGATTGGGACTTGCGCCAGGTCGAGGCCGACCTGCTGATCGGTTGGCTGCCGAGCGTAATGGCACGCGGTGAGGAGCTGGCGCGACGCTGCGGAGCGCGCAATGGCTTCCTGGGTGCACTGATCGAGGACAAGGACTCGGGGCAGATACTGCTCCAGCAAGCGCAGCGTTCGAAGCTGCGGGCGACGCCGATAGCAGGCGCTATGACTGCGATGGGCAAAGAGGGCCGCGCGGTGTCGTGTAGCGGATACGTCAGCAACAACATGATGTTGATGACGGACGAGGCGTTCGAGAAGACGCAGGTCTACAAGGGCCGCTCGGCCAACCACTTCTTCACGCAGGTGACGGAGTTCCGCGTAGGCCACGGCACGCCGCTAGACGAAGATGAGTTGTTTGATATCTTCTGCTACGCCAACCTGCTTATGTTCGGGCAGGCAAAGGATGCGAAAGGGAAGAAGTAAATTGCCATCGACAGACACTGCTTACCAAGTAAACCCAGAGTGGTATGGCGAGCGCACCGGTCCTCGTCGATGCTGCCGATGGCAAGCTGAAATGATGTGGTTGGGTGGATAGAGATAGGCGCTTCTGTAGCGGTGGCGACCCTTAGGCCCAGACGCTTGCTCGCGCAGCGTTCTGAGTGGCATCGACCGTGACCATCCTTAGCCCGAGTGAACGTCGAGCGGGCCGCATCATCCTGAAGGGAGAGAACAGCATGAACTTCCGTTCGATCCTCCTGGGCGATAACACCAGGTTCTATTCGACCTGGACGCTATACGAGGCTGCTCTTGAGCAGGTGCGCTGCGACCAGGCGCTAGGCTTGATCAGCCATCGTGCGCCTGTCGAGGCAATTGCAATGGAAGGCCAGGCGTGTTCGCTGCTTGCCAAGCCGTGCGAGGGTAGAGCCTAATGGCAACCATCACCGTCAAGGGCAGCAGCATCGGCACGGCGTTCGAGCTGATGCTGATGGCCGACGACATCAGCGCAGGCAGCCAGCCCAGCTACGAGCTGTGCAAGCAGATCTACCTATTTCATCCTCTCGGCGCGAAGATCGCGGAGAAGCCCATCGAGATCGCGATGAGCCAGAAGCGCGATATCGAGGTGCCAGACTCGCCCGGCGACCGCGTCAAGGAGGCGTTTGAAAAGGAGTGGAAGCTGATCGGTGCCGACGACGTTATTTTCAACGTCATGAGCCAGAGCCGGGTGTACGGGATCGCTTCCCTGGCCGTGCTCACCGATGGCGTTCGCAACGAGCAGCCCCTCGACTTCGCCAAGCTGCACAAGCAGAGCATCAGCTTCAACGTCTACGACCCGTTGAACACAGCCGGCAGCCTCGTCCTCGACCAGAACCCACTGTCGATGAAGTTTCAGAACGTCACCGAGATCAGGGTGAATGGCTCGACCTTCCACAAGAGCCGGACCTGCGTGATGATGAACGAGAAGCCCATGTACATCGTGTTCCAGTCGAGCACGTACGGCTTCACTGGCAGGTCGGTGTACCAGCGCGCGTTGCTGCCGCTCAAGAGCTTCGTCCAGACCATGATCACCGACGACATGGTGAGCGTGAAGGCCGGCGTCCTGGTCGCCAAGATTCAGCAGGCTGGGTCCTTCATTACGGAGATGATGCAGACCGCCCTGGGCCTGAAGCGCAACGTGGTCAAGGAGGCCATGGTCGGCAACGTCATCAGCGTCGGCAGCGACGGCGACTCCATCGAGTCCATCGACCTGAAGAACCTGGCCGAGCCGTTCAAACTGGCCCGCCACAACATCATCGAAAACACTGCTTCAGCGGTGCCGATGCCGGCGAAGATGCTGACCGAGGAGAGCTTCGCAGAGGGCTTCGGCGAGGGCACCGAGGACGCTCGTGCCCAGGCGCGCTACGTTGACCGTATCCGTGAGAAGATGGACCCGCTGTTCATGCTCATGGACAAGATTGTTCAGCACCGTGCCTGGAGCCCTGAATTCGTCGAGACCATCAAGAAGGACTTCCCCGAGGAGTACGGCGACAAATCCTACGAGGATATTTTCTACACCTGGCGTAACTCGTTTGTGTCTCCGTGGCCGAACCTGATCACCGAGCCCGACAGCGAGAAGGTCAAGGTCGATGACGTCAAGCTTCGTGCGCTTGTAGCTGTAGCCGAGCTGTTCCTGGGGCAGAAGCTGGACGGCGATGAAACCGTTGTGGTGTTGCAGTGGGTAGCTGACAACGTGAACGAGATGAGCACGCTGTTCACGTCGCCATTGAATCTCGACTATGAAGCCATCGCGAGTGCAGCCCACGACGCCGTCCAGGCCGAGAAGGACGCTGCTCAGACCGCTGCTGAAGGTGGCGAGGACGGTGAGGTTAAAGGCTTTGGCATGCGTGGCGACAGTGCCGAGCGTGTTGGCAAAGCCATCGAGCTGTTGAGAGGCGCGGTGGTCAAGCTCGATGAGCATCGGAAGGTTGTGAAGTGACCAGTAGCCTGGAGCAAGTGACTGCTGACGTAGCATCGGCATCGCGTGCCAAGGACATCTTCTCCGAGGGCATGGATCAATTTCAGGCTGCATGCATCGTTGGTGATTGGGGTAGATCTGAATGCGCTCGCGCTAAGATCAAGGACGCAGTCGATGCGTACTGTGATAGCCTGGCTGCTGCTCATAAGGTGATTAGGCGGTCCTAATGGCCGATCAAAAAGATTTCGACTCCGTCTTAAAGGAGGCAATGGCGTATTTCAGCTCCAACGGATACGACAGCTCCGAGGCGTTGGCGTACTGGGATGCGAAGCTCCGTGCTGCCGCAGCCGCATCCATGACGCCTTCCCAGAAGATGGAACGCATGATCGCCGACGCCATGAAAGCGATCTACAAGCGCATGATCGAGAAGGGTGGGGTGCTCAGCAAGCATCCAGGCGTGCCGAAGTTCACGCTGGATAGAATGAAGCCTCAGCTGAGGGCTGAGCTGGATCGCCGCATCATGGCGAACGCTTCGCTGATCAAGCTGAACCACGACGAGGAGATCGCGGCCACCATGCGCCGGTTCAATGGTTGGGCCACGTCCATTCCGAAGGGTGGCACCGACCAGAAGAGTGGAGAAGAGTCGGAGAAGATCAGGAAGAGCTTGAGCGGCCTCAAGTTTCGAGAGCGCCGTGTCCTGATTGACCAGGGCCACAAGCTGGAGTCAGCGATCAACAGCGTGATCGCGGTTGGCGGCGGTGCCATCGCAGCGGTGTGGAGGAGTCACTTCCACCAGGCTGGATACGACTACCGCAAGGAGCACAAGGACCGCGAGATTGAATCGGAGAAGCTGCCTTATCTGGTACGCGACAGCTGGGCGATGCAGAAGGGCTACGTCAAGAAGGCCGGCTCGAAGTACACCGATGAGATCGAGCAGCCCGGCGAGTTCCCGTTCTGCCGTTGCTTCTATCGATACATCTACAGCGTGAGGGCTCTGCCCGACGCCATGGTCACCGAGAAGGGTCGCTCCGCCCTGGCTGCAGCCAAAGCAAAGATGGAGAATTGAGATGGAATATCCGAACGCAATAGCAGCGATGAGGGCAGCCTGATGGAATCTTTGATCGTAGTTATTATTCTGATCCTGATCGTTATGGGCCTCTTCCTATGGGCTGCTGAGAAGCTGCCTGTGAAGCCGCTCATCGTGCAGTTGATCCAGGGTCTCATTATTGTGCTAGCCGCGCTCGCGATAGCACGTCGCGCCGGGTTGCTCTAGTGGGCTACCCTAACGCACAAAGCAATCCGGCTGCTGCTATTCCGGTCTGGATCGCTGGCAGCACGCCTTTGAACATGGCGGTCAACGGATATTTTCAGGCCAAGAACGCTTCGGGCGTGTTCAGTGGGCTCACCGTCAACACCGGTGGCACCACGTCGAGCGCAGCTGTGTGGGACGCCAAGAGCGCGACGGTTACGATGACCATCGCCACACCCGGTGTCATCTCCTGGGCTGACCACGGCTTCAGCGCTGGCCAACGCATCAAGTTCCAGACCACTGGAGCGTTGCCGACCGGATTGACTGCAGGGACGACGTACTACGTCCTCGCGACCGGGCTCACAGCCGGAACCTTCCGGGTCAGCTCCTCTGCTGGCGGTGCAGCTGTGAACACGAGTGGATCGCAGAGTGGCGTGCACACCGGTTACGCGCTCTACAACCTGATCGGCACCTATAGCACGCTCGCCCAGGGGAACATCCCTTCTGGAGTGAACGGAGCCTCGTTCGCACAAGGCCTGCTGGTGATCGCTGCAGGCGGTGCTGCAGCCGATATCACCTCTCTCTACCGTTAGGAATTGACATGTCTGAGACCCTTATTAAAGACTTCGGCAAAGGGATCACGGTCCACAAGTCGAGCGATCCTGAGGATGTGTCGACGCCGTTTATCTTCCGCGTTGCTCAAAAGTTTTATTGGTGCAAGACCGAGAGCGAAGCCATGCGACGCGCCAAGGCTGCCGCAGACAACATCGCAGCCGGCAAGCATTGGACCGGGTACGGTCGGCCCGACTCACAGGAGCCCAAGGTGAATACACTCGACAGCATGATCGCCAGTCTCAACACCCTTGGCAAGACCGCGAAGGCGCTGGTTGCGAGGTCTGATGCTGGAGACGAAACCCTCACGTCCGCTACGCCTGCGGTGTCCTCTATCACCGCTGTTGGTGACGCCATGGACTCCGGCACCCGCGTCCGCATCAAGAGCAGTGGCGGCATGAAGGAGTTCTATGGCAAGGAGGGCATGATCATTGCCAAAGAAGGCAAAATGTATCGTGTCAAGTTTAGCCCTCCGATTGAAATTCCTGGTGTCGGCAAGGTGAGCGACGACTTGTGGGAAGGCAGGCTGCTCACGAACCTGGATCGGGGGCGTGGCGACGCCATCCCCGCTGGCCTCACGCCCCCGACCGATCCAGAGGCGCGAGCGAAGTTCGATGCTGCGGTTGAGGCGAAGGCTCGGGGTGATGCCAACAAAAAAGAAGTCAAAGTCACTGAGGTTATCTTCAAGGCTCATACGATTGGAGACGTTTATAAGTCTCCAGGTGTTGTTGGCGCTTCTGATGCAAAAATTGTTGTTGGAAAACGCGAGCTCGGTGGAAACTTCTATTTGGTGATTGAATGATTCGTGCTGCCGGCATTCTCCTTGTTTCCACCAAGGGCAACGCTCTCTTTCTGAAGCGCGGGCCTGGTGGCGACTATCCTGACACCTGGTGCGTGCCAGGCGGGCGTGTGGAGGATGGTGAAGACGTCATCGGCGCAGCTATTCGCGAGACGCTTGAGGAGGCTGGCTACAAGGCCAAGGAGAAGAACCTCACCTATCTAACCCGCAGCATCGCCTCTAGCCCAGGGACGAGTGCGCTTGCCCCTGCACCTGAGCAGGCGATGACTCCGCAGACTCTGGGCGACGCGATCCACAACGCGGCAACGGCATCACCGCCAGCCGATCCAATCGCGCCCGACCAGGTGGACTTCACGACGTTCATTGAAAAAGATGTCGAGGAGTTCACCCCTATCCTGTGCGACGAGCACACCGGATACGCATGGGCTCCCCTGGGCAGCCCGCCGCAGCCGCTGCATCCTGGTTGCGCCATTGCACTGCGCCGCGCTGGGAACATGAACGAGCTGGAGGTAGCGCAGGCCATCCGCGATGGCGAGCTGAGCAGTCCCCAGCGCTACGAGAAGTTCACGCTCTTTGCTATTCGTATCACCGGCACTGAGTATGCTTACCGCAGCCGCAAGCTGGGTGCGAAGGCTACCAAGGACGACATAAAGAAGGGCACAAAGGTCGATACACTCAGTGGCAAGCTCATCGAGCGTGACGCTGAATATGTCTATCGCGATCCATCCTTCTATCTCAACGACGAATTCCTGGCCCGCTGCAATGGCCTCCCGGTGGTGCTGGAGCATCCCGAGGGCATGATGGTGGACTCAGAGGAGTTCGCAAACCGAGGCATCGGCACCGTCTTTCTGCCCTACATCGTGGGCACTGAGGTCTGGGCCATTGCCAAGATATACGACGACAAGGCAGCCTCAATGATGGAGAGCCAGACGCTCTCCACCAGCCCTGGCGTCGTATGGCACGAGGCTCCCGGCAGCATGTCGGAAGTCGACGGTCACAAGTTCCTGATTGAAGGAAAACCCGGCCTGCTGGATCATATCGCCATCTGTTGGCAGGGGGTTTGGGACAAGGGTGGCGATCCTGTAGGCGTAACTGCAACCAGAGGAGACAGCGACATGACCGCTGAAGAACTGAAGAAGATGATGGACGACGCACGTGCTGAGGACGCGAAGAAGCTCGCAGGCCTCAGCGAGGGCATGACGGCTCTCGGCACCACGCTTGGCCGCTTGGCCACGCGCATGGACGAGGACGACATTAAGAAGGAGGAAGCGGCTCGTGCCGACGCACGCGGTCGCGCCGACAACTTCAAGTTTGGCGAGCGCAAGGACGGCGAGTCCAATGAGGACTTCAAGGAGCGCATGGACACCGAGGAGAAGGTGTACTGCGACGCGCTCGAAGAGGCCGGCGAGATAAACGCCAAGAAGAAGGCTGCTGACTCCCGCAAGGACGCCGAGGATGAGAGCGAGAAGAAGCTCGCCGACACCGAGGACGAGGAAAAGAACGAGAAGGCTCGTGCTGACGCAGCTGCGGCCCTGGGCCTCGGCATCGACATCAAGAAACAGCTCGAAACTCTCCAGGCCCTCGTCGCCAATCAGACTCGTCAGCCCGACGCCGACATTGCCAGCTATGGTCGTGTCCAGGCCCGCGCCGACGCTGTCTACGCTGCGATGGGTGGCAACGCGCCTCGACCGGGACCGGGTGAGAGCCTGATCGACTATCGCAAGCGCATCATCGTCGACCTCAAGCCGCATTCGAAGCGGTGGAAGGAAGCCGAGATCAGCGTCGCCGCTGTGGACGAAGGCATCTTCGCCGGCATCGAGAGCCAGGTGCTCGAAGACGCCCTCAAGAGCGCCAGCGATCCGGCCAAGGTTCCGGCTGGTCGCCTGCAGAAGGTCTCGGTTCGCCTCGACAGCGGCCACAACGAGACCAAGTGGATCGGCGAGCCCATCTCGTGGATGCGCTCGTTCATGCCCCCGCTGCAAGCGGGTTCTTTCGAGGGCACCAAGCCCGGCTCCAATCGCTAACGCCCTCCAGAAAGGAAGGATCATCAAATGAGCGGAATTACGATCAACCCGAACGTCTCGGTCAACGCGCCGGGTACGTTCGGCGTCCAGTGGGATGGCCTCATGCAGGGTACGGCTTGGCCGGACCCGGCCATCCGTAACAGCCTCTCTGGTGGCCGACTGGCCACGACGGAGACGCTGCCGATGTGGGGTGGTGTCGGCATCTACGCCGACGTGCCGGCTCCTCAGGGCTCGCCGGCCACGACGCCCGACGTCATGCTCGGCCCCAAGGTCGGTCGTGCCACCAACGTTACCGGTGGCAGCACGGCGAAGAACCTGTGCGGCTTCAGTGTGTTCGATCAGAACTACTCTGCGATCAACACGCCGCAGTCGCCGGTGCCGCTGCAGTCGGCTGGCGGCAACGTCAACTTCTATCGCCTCGGTTCCGGCGCACGTGTCGCGGTCAAGATGGACGCGGCCCTGCTCTCCCTGGGCGACGACATCGAGACCACGCCGGTCTCGTGGGAGTACGACGCGCAGATGCTGGTGCAGTACGAGGTTGCCTTCCCGGCCAACGCGCTGCTCGCCCAGTCGTGGGCGTCGACCGGCGGCGGCCAGGTGACGTTCCAGACGACGACCAATCACACGGTCGATGTCGGCGGTTCGTTCACCATCAGCGGCTCCACGCCGGCTGCCTACAACGGCACCTACGTGGCCATCACCGGCACGGCCACCGACACCCTCGTCGCGGTCAAGCTGGTCGATCCAGGTTCGAGCACCGTCCTGGGCACCCTCAAAGCAGGCGGCGGAGCTCTCCCGTGCCGTATCCTGCGCGTGCAGGCTTTCAACTGCATGATCGTCGACTACGATTCTGAAACCGGATTCGCTACGTGGGACCGTGATGGTGCCGCAGCGATCATCCTTATTTAGGAAAGGGCTGCCAACATGGCTGTCAACGCTCCCGCATTCGTCCAGGTCAGCCCGAACTTCTTCGAGCCTGGACTGGTTCTCCCGTACGCGCAGGCGTCGGGTGCCTTCGATACGCTCGAAGGGGGCCAGCCGCGCGTGCGGCTCGCCGAGGACGATCTCTACGTCTACATGAGCCGCGTCGATCTCCGCACCTCCATCGCGGGCGGCCAGAGCGCCTACAACCAGCTGCCGGGCGTGAACATCGCGTTCAGCCAGCTGTCTACTCCCACCTACCTGCTCCGTAACCGCGCCGAGTACGATCATCACGACGTCAACGCCGCTGCGCGTTGGAATTCGTCGCTGCCCGATCTCTACCGTCGCGGCCTGCGTCAGGCGCACTTCCAGCAGGCTCGCAACCTCCTGCTGTACGGTGCCAATCCCCAGAACGGCGAGGGCCTGCTCAACTGCGCAGGTGCCACGGCGATCAACCTTCCGCCCGACTCGAACGGTAACGACACCGTTCAGACCTACGATAACGGCGAGATGGCGTTCTTCCTGCTCACGACTGTGCTGAACATGAAGAGCCGGACCAACCAGCTCGGCATCGGACGCAAGTTCACCATCCTCGGTCCCCAGCGCATCCTGGGCCTCCTCGAGTACCCCGACGTCGTCCAGCTCAGCCAGTTCCAGCGCACCGGAGCCGGCAGCGAAACGACCAAGGGCCTCTTCGAGGAAATCCTGAAGCGCAACAAGGACATGCTGACGTGGTCGTATGACGACACGCTGATCGGCAAGGGCGACGGCGGAACGGACGCGGTGATCATCACCATGCCTGAAGTCGAGAAGCAGAACGTCGAAGGCATCGACACTAACGAGTTCGCTCGTGTGTCGCCTGGCAACGACGCCTGCGTGACGATGTATGCCGACATGGCGGCCCCCAAGGAGCTGACTTCTCCGCTGCCGGGTGGTGCCACCGACCTGCTGCTCGAATGGCGTCTCACCTCGGGCTGGGGCGTTCGCCCCGAGGCGATCACCATCATCAGCATGGAGTTCTAGGAGCTTAGCAGCTCCAGACCACCCGCGAACCCCAGGGGAGCATCCCCTGGGGTTTTCTCACAAACCGAATTCCTCAGGAGGGAAGCCGTGAATCTTTATATCGCTAACGCTACCATGCAGAATCGGATCGCCAACCTGCGCGTCCCCGAAGTCACCAAGAACATTCAGCTCAACATTGCGCGCGGTCGTCAGGTGCGAGTTCCGAAGGACCTTGCCCAGCAGGACGTCGACTCTATCGTCGAACAGATGTCCAAGTACGGCTCGATCAAGATCGATGAGATCGGCAGCAAGCGCTCCTACGCTACGACCATTCCCTACATCCTCAGCGTCGACAAGCCTGTGCCGGTGACCGCCATCAAGCGCGTGCTCGATCACAACAAGGGTGTGCTCAAGCTGCGCGGCGACGAAGTGCGTCAGCAGGCAGCTCTCGCTTCCAGCCAGGTCATGGAAGAAGCCGCTCCTGGCACCCTGGACAATTTCGAGACCACGCTCATCGAAGAGAAGTCGGGCGGCATGGTTCATGAAGGCGACGAGAAGCCGGTGGCCGAAGGCCTGCGCGTATCAGGTAACGACGTCGCAACGCCTGGCACCGAGCGTACCGCCAAAGGCCCTGGCAAGCGACGCTAGTTATGGGTCCGACCGTCGCCTGCTACATCGAGTTCATCCGTGCCATCATGGGTATCAACAGTGCCCTGCTGCCGGACAACTCGGTGTACATCCAGTGGAGCTACCAGGTCGCGCTGGCGACGGTCAACAAGCAGCTGAAGGCTGTCTGCGCGCCACGCAGCCCGTACACGTCGATCTATGGTCTCGCCGTCTACAACCTGGCCGGCGACCGCCTGGTCAATTACGCTCAGGACCTGCCTGGTGCAGAAGTCATCGAAGGTAGTAACCCTCCGATGAAGTTCTTTGCCTGCATGCGGACCACGCTCAACCTGAGCGGCTTCACGTCGGGCGTGGTCCAGAGCACCGGCGACGAGGCCACCAACGTGAGCCTCGTGGTGCCGAAGGCCTTTGAGTCGCTCACCCTGAGCGACCTACAGAGGCTGAAGACGCCGTGGGGACGACAATACCTTGAGTTAGTTCAGGACTTCGGCCCGAGCGCATGGGGGATATCGTGAGCACTCTTTTCCTGGGTGTCATGGATTTGCCGTATGCGGATGGTGCGTCCTACCGCGAGGCCGGTCGTCGCAAGCCTAAGCAGATGGGTAGCAGCACCACTGGTGACGTAGCTGCGATCCTGGAAGAGAAATATCACATCATGGAGGTTTTCTTCGAGCTTCATGGTGACGAGATTGCTGAGGACTTGGTTAACTCCTTGGCTGGTGCAATTGAAAACATCGACATGGGAGCTCCCACGAGCATTGACGCCCTGGGCGAAGCTGGCTCCAAGATCGAGGAGCGCTTCAGAGATTTTCTCATGAAAAAAGAAATGGAGTCGCTCGGGATACCGGGTGTCCCCACCCAAGCATCTCTCGAAGGCCACTCTAAGCGCTTCAAGCATCCTTACGCCAAACGCGCGCCGAGACCTTCTTTCATCGATACGGGCCTGTTTGAAGGCTCATTCAAAGCATGGGTCGACTGATGACAATTCTCAGGGAAGTTATCGAGAACCCCTCAGCCTATCGTTTCGTTCCCGGTAAGGGATACATACGCATGGGCCAACCGCCAATACCTGAGTCTCCTATGGCAGCTGCGGCTGACTGCGAGCCTCCTCTGGTAGCCGTTGAAGGTAGTGCTCACATGCTCCAACCGCCAAACGAGGCTGAGCCAATGAGTATGTTGTGGAGCTTGTCTACGAAGACGTGGATGCCGTACCTCGGCAACGGTCGTCGTGTCGCGTTCACGTCAGCATACCTTGCTGCTCATGGCTGGTCTTATATCGGACCTGCATAATGGCTACGGCTGAAGAAGCAGTCACAGCCAGGACTCCCATAGGGTCTGATCTGAAGGCCGGCGTCGACACGCTGTCGTACAACCAGAAGATCATTTTCGATCTGTACGTGCGTTTGATACTGCCGCTTGACGGGTACGCGTTCTGGGTGAAGGCGTCGACGCTGAGCGAGTCGGCTCTCATCAACTCCATGGCCCTTAACGCTGCTATGCTTGGCCAGCCTCAGGGAGTGACACCTCCTTCGAACTTTATCGCCCAGGGGAGTTTGCATTACGCCACCGACAGCCGACAAACGGAGGTTGCTAACTACTCGGCTAACAGGATGGTTTTTACGTCTGAGGTTCCGATCCAAGACCTGAACGCCATAGGTCCCGACCTGCTCTATATCGCTACGTTCGACGGTCCTATTCCAGGTAGCTCGCGTGCTCCAGCATCAACCACCGCCGTGCGCTTCGCGTTTAGCAGTCGAGGGAGCTACTATCGTCAGGCTAACCTTTGGCACTACATCGGGTACGCGGTGTATCCGACTATGTCGACGCAGGTGGTAGACGATCCTCGTACGTTGGCAACCAGTCAGTTGATCGTTTCCAACAGCTTACCGATCTGGTTGGCATACAACAGCTTCAATCCTGTCTGGCATGTGCCTGTGCCACGCCCACTGGTGACGTTATTTCCATCGATGCTTGTGCCTGACAACCGTAAGCCTCCCTACGTGGCCGTGCATATCAGTGGCACTGACACCGAGGGTATGCAGAGCATGCCAACGCTGGGACCAAGGACATCGCAGTATGCGCTCGCGAAGGAGCGAGTAGGGTTAACCCTCTATGGCTGCAACAACGACGTCGCTCAGAGCATGCTCTATTCGATGCTGCAGTACTCCCTGGACACCGAGCTGTTCGGTGTCACCAACATACCAATTGTCCTTGACGATAAAGAAGGACAGAACGAGCTAGACACGATTGCTCAGAAAAAGCGGATCGTGTTCGAGGTCAGTTACAATCAGGCGGTAGTGAGAGATGTAGCCCGCCAGCTGATCGAGTCGTGCGTACCCACGTATATCGTAGGTAGCGAAGTTATAACCCCGTAGGAGATATCAAATGTCCCAGAACATACGGCTCTTTACTGGTTTCATTCAGCCCAATGGCAGCCCCATCGCAGCGCCGGCCAACAACATCGGCATGCTCGTTGCGCAGGAGTTCCCTGGCAACAAGTGGTTTGTGAACGCCACGACCGGCAGCGACTCCAGTGGCAACGGCAGCTTCCGCAAGCCGTTTGCTTCGCTCGATCCCGCTTACGAGGCTGCTGTCGCCAACAACGGCGATGCCATTCTCTTCCGGGGCACGCAGACGCGCACAGCCACACTCACCTGGGCGAAGAACGGTGTGAGCTTGATCGGCGTCAACGCAGGCAGCCAGAACAACCGCGCCAGCATCCAGGGAGGTGGCAGCGTGTTCACTCCGCTCGTCAACGTCACCGCTCAAGGCTGTCAGTTCATCAATGTCGGCACCTTCTACGGCTTTGCGTCGGCGACGACACAGATCTGCTGGCAGGCGCTGGGCGGTCGCAATTACTACGATAACGTCCAGTTCAACGGCGGTGCCGACTCGACGGCAGCGGCTCAGGCCGGCATGCGCAGCCTCATCATCGGTGCTGAAGGCGAGAACATCTTCAACCGCTGTACCTTCGGCCTCGATACGGTGGCACGCGCCACCAACGCGAACGCCACGCTGGAGTTTGTCAACAGCGCCGGCCAGGGTCAGCGGAATGTGTTCTACGATCCGATCTTCCGCATGCAGTCCAGCCTTGCGACCAACCTGCACATCAAGGCACTGGCTGGTGGCACTGACCGAGCGCAGTTCATGTTCAACCCGATGTTCTTCAACGGTGTGGACAGCAGCGCGACAGCACTCACGGTCGCCATCTCCTGGGCAGCGTCGGCCTCGCTCATGCTGAACAACCCCATGAGCGTCGGTGCAACCAAGATTGCCACCGGTCAGGCCGTCTACGTGACTGGTCCGGCTGCCAACGCTGCTGGCGGCATCGCGGTCGCAGCAGGCTAATCAGACTCACCTCAATCAGAAGGAGGGAGCCTAGATGGCTAACCCGATTGTTGTCGTCAACGTCACCCAGACGCAGGCTCCGCTTCCGGCAGCGCTCCAGAAGACGGGAGCGTTGATCAGCCAGGGTGGCACCACGCTTGGGGTGGGTGAGTACAGTCTACTCACCCAGCTCAGCGATCTCACGCCGCTGCTGGCAACGCCTCTCAGCCTCACCTCCGTCGCCTGGGCTTCCACCTTTGGTGGCCAGGTGACGGCGACGGCTGCTGCCAACCACGGCATCGCTGCGGGTCAGCAGTTCACCGTTACCATCGCAGACGTCGTGCCTGCTGCCTACAACGGCACCTACCTTGCGATGGCTACCGGCGCTGCCACGTTCACCTACTATCTCACTGCTAATCCTGGCGCTCAGACAACGGCAGGCACCTACACTCCGCGCAACAGCGCGGAGCTGGTGTCGATGGCAACGACCTTCTTCACGCAGGGAGCCCAGCAGGGCGTCTACGTGCTGGAGCTTGGTGCCGGCGAGCCTTCGACTGGCGTGGCCAACCTGTCTGCGTTCATCACGGCGAACGGTCAGATCTTCTACAGCTATCTCGTCCCCCGCAATTGGGACGGTGACAGCACCTTCCTGACCTTCCTCGGAGGCTTCGAGAGCACGACCGCCAAGACCTACTTCTTTGTGACGACGTCGCTCCAGAATAGAGGCGTCTATGAAGCCACGATGAAGTGCGTCGAAGCGTTCGTCGAAGCCCCGTTCGTAGGCGCGTGGCCCACCAACGTGATCACCAATGCCACCTACTCAGGCGGTCGAGTCACGCTCACGACCACGAGCGCTCACGGCATCATCCCTGGGCAGTACTTCAGCAGCACCGGCTTCACGCCAGATGGATACAACGGTACCTTCTTGGCGTTGAATGGTACGACTGGCAGCACGCTCATTTACGCTGTGCCTGCTGATCCGGGTGCCGACAGCGTCCAAGGCGTGCTTGTGGCCAGCCTCTATGTTTCCGATCCTCCTCCAGCAGCACAGTTCGATCACGCTGCTGACTTCTGGGTCACGCTCAACTACGATCCGAGCACGACCAACAAGGTGACGCCGTTTGCCTTCAGCTATCTCTATGGCGTGACTGAGTTTCCAATCAAGGGCAATGCAGCGCGGCTGTCGTCGCTGAAAACGTCGAGCGACAACTACGTCGGCACTGGTGCCGAGGGTGGTATCACCAACACCATGCTTCTCTGGGGGCATGTCAAGGATGGACGGCCATTCAACTACTGGTACAGCGTCGACTGGATGCAGATCAACGGCGCGCTGTTCGTGGCCAACGCCATCATCAATGGGTCGAACACACCGATCAACCCGTTGTATTACGATCAGAACGGCATCAACCGCCTGCAGCAGGTCCTGGCAGGTGTCGGCGGCAGCGCCATCACTTACGGCCTCGCCCTGGGCAAAGTCATTCAGACCGAGCTGAACGGTCCAGACTTCGCGCTGGAGCTGGATCGTGGGACCTACGCCGGCAACGTCGTGGTCAACGCTGTACCGTTCGTACCCTACTCCATCTCTAACCCGAGCCACTATCGCATCGGCAAGTACGATGGTCTCAGCGTTACGTTCACACCGTTGCGCGGATTCGAAAGCATCACCATCAACATCAATGTTACCGACTTTGTGGCCGGTTAAGGGAGAATAGACATGGCCGACCCGCGCGTTCCCCAGGGGAATCTGAACCGCCTCCGTGCATCGCTTATCTGGATCGATGCTTCGGACCTGAACATCACACCGCCGTTTCTCGGACAGGAGGGTATTGGCATCTCCTTCGAGGGTCAGGCGACCGGGCGTATCCCGACCATGACCGGCATCGTCAACAGCCCCGAGCCCTACCAGCCGATCATTGTGAGGGCCAACCTGCTCAAGACCCAGAACCTCTCACAACTCTACGAGACGCGGAAGCAGACCAACAGCATCCTCGGCGGTGGCACGCTGCGTCCCGACACCCAGGCCGGTGGCCTCGGTCCCATTGAGCTGATCAACATGAGCATCGATAACGTCGCTGAGCTTCGCATGAACGGTGGAGACGCCGGCTACATGGTTACCTTCGGCGGCTACTACATCATCAATTCGAGCCTCTGGGACGGGGCTTAACACTCTAAACCGACTCTGGGGGTCGTCATGAAGATCGACAAGAAGCTGAACCTGGTGCTTGAGATAGAGCGTGATGACAACAGCGTGGTAGCGATCCACCACACGCCTATCTCAAGCGAGATCTACAAGAGTCACTTCCGTTTCATCTCCAAGGTCTTGTTCGGCCTCTACATGGACGGGATGACACCAGCCCAGTGCACCCGGCTTGTGCACGACGCCATGCTCGAATCGATCCGCGACAACGGTGACCGTTTCAAGGACGTCGAAAAGACGTTGCTCAACGAGATCTGGCGGCTCACCAACGTCGTGGTGCCAGGCGAACGTGGATGGGAAACCGTCCCGTTCTACGAGGCCATGAAGGGTGAATGGCTCTCCTCAGGTGATGTCGACGAGGTGAAGAACTACGTTTGTTTTTTTACCTCGGCCTCCTGGGTCCATGGCCGGAGGGAGCTGCCGGGGATGTACGAGATGGTGGCTCAGTCTGGCGTGCTGACTACCTCGTTGGACTCTACGGAGTACGCTCGTTCATTGCCGACCTCGACCTTGGCCGCGAATACTGGCGCGACGGAGACTCCATCGTCCATACCAGTTTAGGGTGGGCTATAGAGGAAGGCTTCGAGGAGTACTTCGGGCGGTTCAACTCGCCATGGAGCACCGCTCAAGCCTTCCGTAATCGCGACGTGATCGCCGCAGCGGCACGGAGGGAATGATGGCAGTTAAGCGTCCAATCCTCGAAATTCCCGTCGACGACGAGAAGTTCAAGAGGTTCTACGCGCTCTACTCCAAGTACAAGGAGAGCGCTGCCAAGAGCGGTGCCGACAGCGAAAAACTCGGCAAGAAGCTCAACAACTCGTTCAAGTCTCTCCTGGGCGTCCAAGAGGGCTTGGCAACCTCCACCCGCACCACCGCCACCTACTGGTCCAATATCGCCAGTAGCACCAAGAGCGTCTACGGCAATATCAGCGGTGCTGTGAACACCCTGATGCGCTGGACCGGCATTGGCACCGCTGTGGCGGGTTTGGCGGCAGGTGGCAGCGTCTGGGGCCTGGACCGGCTGGCAGGGGCAGCTTCAGCCGGAAGGCGGTCCAGCTCGGGCCTGGGGCTGCGGTATGGCCAGCAACAGGCCTTCGGAATTTCCTATGAGCGTCTGATTGATTCAGCCGGCTTTCTAGGCGGCGTTTCGACAGCGCGGGGCAACGTCGCGAGCGGTCCTGCTCACGCTCTCTACAGCCTGGGAATGAACCCGGCTGCAGGCGGCAACACAGCCGATGTAGCGATGGAAGCGCTCAAGCGCGTCCGTCAGCTCGCACAAAACACTCCCGATGAACAACTAGGCATGCTCCTCGAATCCAGGAGGTTGGGTGAGCTTGGCCTGAACGCCGAGGACCTACGCCGCATCAAAGGCCTGTCCGAGAGCGAGTTTGGTGAGTACGGTGCCGACTACGCCAAGCGCGCTGGCCAGCTCGACGTCGGCGACAAGTCTCTGAAGCAGTGGCAGGATTTCTACGTCCAGCTCGATGCTGCAGGATCGAAAATCAAGACCGCGCTTATCGACGGACTGACTGCACTCGCTAAACCACTGACGCAGCTCTCGGACGCGTTCGGTGACGCCATCCTCTCCCTCCTGGGCTCAAACGGCTTTAAAGACGTAATCAATACCATCGCACGTGGACTGCAGACCTTCGCCGATTACGTTAAACGCGATGAGTTTCAAAACGATGTTAAGATCTTCGCCGAGTCCATTGAGATGCTGGCGAAGAAGACGGTCGCTGCACTGCGTTGGCTCGGTTTGATCCCTGGTGGTGACGCTACTCCCAGCGCAGCCGAGCGTCGAGCGAAGTCGTATAGTGAAGCTGCTTCAGGTGCCGAGGCACGTCGCGAGAGCCGTAGGGCTACAGGCAACGGCCTGTGGGACTGGATCAGCGGCAAGGGCGGCGCACTCAAAGACTGGATGACTACGCCGATTTTCGGCGGCCCAAATAAGACCGGCGGCATGGACGATTGGAAGAAGTCCATCGCAGGCATCGAGAGTGCTGGACACAATAATCCGTACGGCGTCCTCGGACCTCTGGTCAAGGGTGATCAAGCACACGGCAAGTACCAGGTCATGGGTGCCAACATACCCAGCTGGACGCAGTCAGCAATCGGTCGAGCGATGACGCCTGCCGAGTTCTTGGCCGACCCTGCTGCCCAGGAGAAAGTGTTCGAGAAGATCTTCGGCGACTACGTGAAGAAGTATGGTTCGCCCGAAGCTGCTGCTCGCGCATGGTTCGCTGGCGAGGGTGGCATGAACAATCGGGGTGCCAAGGACGTGCTCGGCACCAGCGTCCAGGGCTACTCCGACAAGTTCAATGCCGGCATGGGCCAGCCCAAACTCAAGGTCGAGATCAATAACAACACCGGTGGTAGCGCCATCGTGACCACTTCGGGCATGGGGATACCAAACCTATGAGCGGCTACACCCCCGGCCTGGCCGCTTGGAAAGTTGCGTTCCAGATCAGCCCCATCATCCTCACCAATGGGCTCGTGAACAGCTTCCCTGGCCGCATGCTGCCCATCCTAGCGGTGACCGAGGCATTGAACCTCCCCCTGGGCCTCTTGAGTGGTGCGGGTGGCATTGGTCTTGATCGCTTCTTCGCCAACTTCCAGCCGCTGCCCGGCTCAACCCTGATCGACCAGGAGATTGGTCGCTACCCGTTCGCTACTCAGAGCGTGGCTGCCAACGCTACCATCAGCATGCCACTCACGGTGTCTATGTTGATGGTGTGCCCGGTGCAGAACGGTTTTGGCTATTGGGAGCGCCTACCGATTATCATGGCACTGCAGAAGGTGCTGACGCTTCATAACTCCAGCGGTGGCACATACATTGTGGCAACTCCATCGTACATCTATACCAACTGCATCATGCGCAGCATGCGTGATGCAAGCACGGCGCTCACCAAGCAGCCCCAGAACGCGTGGCAGTTCGATTTTGAGCGTCCGCTGATCACCCTTGAGGAGGCTGAGCAGGCCCAGAACGGACTTTTCAGCATGATCACTGGGGGCGTACAGATACCTGGCAACGCTGCGTGGTCGGGCTTGTCAACCGCAGCTAGCATCCCAGGTAGCATCGCGGGCGTGGCTGTTGCACCGTTGCAGTCTGGTGCTATTGCGGCTGGTACGTCCGCAGCCTCAGCGTTTAACACTGGTCCGCTATGACTACGCTCATCCAGTTTAACCCGCCGCCGAATCAGGTCTTCACCTTCCAACCTGAGCTTGATCGTCAAACGTATCAAGCCAGCGTGATGTGGAGTTTTTTCGGCAACCGCTGGTACCTCAACCTCTACGCACTGGACGGAACGCTGGTGTTTTCTAAAGCATTGATCGGATCGATCAGTGCCATACCGATTCAATCTCTAACATGGGCGAACGGGTATGCTGTAGCGACCACGGAGGAACCTCATGGTTTCAACGTGTTGGATACATTAGCTTTGACCGTTCGTGGTTGCGCGCCTGTGGGTTACAACGGTCTCGTACGGGCCTTGATAACTAAGGCGAACGAATTTGTTTATCCCATTCAGGTCGACCTTGGTGAGGCTTCCACCTTGGGGTTGGTCAGCTATAATATCAACTTGGCCGAGGGCTACTTTGCCTCGTCGACGCTGGTGTTCAGGGAGGCCTCGCAGCAGTTTGAGGTTAATCCCTGATGCGCTACTACAGCATTAAAATCACTAACCCTGAGAGCGGTGAAGTTGTACGACCGCGCTCGTTGTCAGCTTTACAGTTGACAGATACTTATAGCAGCTATGTGAACGGTCGAACGCTACCAGGAGCGCTTAACGTCGAGCTGAATATTCCGCTCTACAACTATGCGACGCCACTGCAGGGATCGTTTGTACGAGTCTGGGGCGTGAGCATTGAAGAGCTGGGCCAAGCTAACAACCTGGCCAAGCATAATATTGTTATCAAAGCGGGCATGCAGAAAGGGTTACCGCTAGCCAAACCTGGGCAGGCAGGTGTGATCGTGGTAGGCACCATCTTCCAGGCGTTCGGTAACATGATCGGTACTGATCGCACGTTGGACATGATTATTCTCCCGCCTACCGGCGTGGGTGGAGTGCCGCTGAATTTCTCGTTTATCTGGCCCAAGGACACACCGCTGTCGTCGGCGATACGTGCCACGTTGCAGGTAGCCCTGCCTGGCTATGAGATTAAGATGTCCATAAGCGCCGATTTGAAAATGAGTTCTGAGCAGACCGGCATCTACACGAAGCTGTCTGATTTTGCTACCGCTATCCAGCGGTTGACGAGGCAAAAGCTGTTCGCTGGTTTCCAAACGTTGTCAGGCATCTCCTACAAAGGTGTAGAGATCACTATCAAAGAACGCACGGTGCTCGTGTATGATGGCACCGAGGACTACAGCAAGAATTCGTATTCCAATCCCATCAAGATCGCATTCGAAGATATGATCGGTCAGCCGACATGGATCACTGCCACAAGCATTAATTTTAAAACGGTAATGCGCGCCGACATAAGCGTGGCTGATTACATCAAGATGCCTGAAAAACTCAACTCGCCTTACGTGTTGACGGTACCTGGAGCTGCCTTTCCAGGCACGCCTGCACGTTCCGACAGCGCGTTCAAAGGGGTGTTTGTAGTGCAAAAGGCTCACCACTTTGGGAATTTCCGTCAGGCCGATGCTGCTAGCTGGGTGACGTCGTACGATGCCGTATTCGTACCTCCATCGGCTGCTACCATCGAGGCTAACAACCAGGCCAAGATCAACGCAGCCTTCAACGCGCCGAGCTGACCGTGGCTGATAACGCGCAAAAAACTCCTCTCGTCGAAAGCCTTAACCGCTTTGTAGATGACAAACAGGCCTCTCATGAACAACTCATGGGAAAAAGACTGCCTGCATCTGTAGTTAGCATCGACGAGACCGGGACTATTGTCACGGTGAAGTTCGAGATACAAAGTGACGTGATCACGATTCCAAATGTGACCTGCCCGTTGGCTGGTACTGAGTGGACGCGGTTGCCCATCCAAGCAGGCACTAAAGGATATGTGGTGCCAGCTGATTTGTACATGGGAGGCATGAGCGGACTGGGAGGCGGTGTCGCCAGCTTCGATCAACTACCAAATCTATCTAACGCGGTGTTCCTGCCAGTAGGTAACGCCGAGTTCGAAGACACCGACGATCCTAACTGGCATGTGATCATCGGACCTGACGGAGTGCTGCTCCGCACGCAGGACAGCACGGTGAGCCTATTGTTAACCAAGGACGGCGGCATCGAGCTGAACGGCCCCCTGGGCCAGAACTTGCTCAAGGGAAACTGGACCGAGGCTACCGACGACGCTGACGCCAAGTCCAAGGGCATCCCGCTCGACGGTGTCTACAAAGACCCCGATGGATATCTACGTTGGCAGAGGATACCATGAGGACCTACGGACGTGTGCTCGTCGACCCGCTTCAGCCCGATGGCCCGAAACGTTGGGTGGAGGTGTCAACCGATGCCAATGGTCTGAACGACTTCGTTTACCTGACCGCGATGGCCCAGACGCTCAAGCTCAACCTGAACGAGTCTCCCTTCTGGGCGAACTTCGGCATCCCAGCCAAGCAGAGTGTGCTGCAACAGATCATGCCTGACTTCTATATTGTGTACACGCAGCAGTACTACTCGCAGTTCTTCGCTGCACTCATCGTAGCCAAGCGCAACCTTCCCGACCCGGTGTATGATTTCCGTGTCACCACCCACCAAGGCATCACGCTCACCAGGCGCATTGCCGCTGAGCAGCCCGTACCCACGTAGGTATCACTCATGGCTGACAATCTTCCCGTTGTGATCACTGCAGCCGGCCTTCAGCCCCAAACACCGGCAGCCATTCAGGCGCAGCTGTTGGCGTCGGTGGCAGCGGTGCGCCCAGGCTACACCGCCAACTTGCCGGGCTCGCTGATCGAGGACATCTCCTCGACCGACGTAGCTGCTATCGTCGAGTGCGACTCGGCACGCGTGGAGACTGTCAACTCGCTTACTCCACTCGGTGCGAACAACTTCTTGCTGGCGCAGCTGGGGCAAATGCTAGGCATCCCGCTCGGTGTAGGTAGCAACACCAGCGTACTGCTTACGTTCAGCGGTCCAGCAGGCTTTGTTATCACACAGGGCTTTATCGTGTCGGACGGCACGTATCAGTACGTGGTGCAGAGCGGAGGCATCATTGGTACTGATGGCCTCTCCGATCAGTTGTTTGCGTTGGCTTCTCTGTCAGGCTCCTGGGCAGTGCCGCCTGGTACGGTCACTCAGTTGGTTACCCCACCGCCGTCGTCGATCACACTTACTGTTGTCAACTCCGAAGCGGGTGTGCCTGGCACTGGAACGGAAACAGCAGAGTCATATCGCTCGCGGGTGTTGCAGGCAAACCTCGCAGCTTCGCAGGGCATGGCACGTTATCTGAGGACCATGTTAGGAAACGTAAGCGGTGTGCAGCCCAGACTGGTGGCTGTCCAGCAGCGCGACGATGGAAAATGGATGGTAATTGTCGGTGGAGGCGATCCTTACAAGGTGGCCTATGCTATCTGGACCGCGCTGTTCGACGTAAATAATCTGTCAGGATCACAGCTGTTCATATCAGACATCAGCAGTACCAATCCTGGCGTGGTCGACACCTTTCTGAATCACGGTTTTGCCCAGGGGGACAACATTGAGATTGATGCTGTTGATCCTGGCACGTTCGACGGTTCGTATGCCGTCCTGGCGGTAATCAACGAGAAAAGCTTCTCCCTGGGCACTCGCTTCTCGTCACGTAACCTGACCGGGCAATCTTGGTCGGCTAATGAAACTACATACACGACTGGAGCATCGCACGGTATCACCGTAGGTAGCACGTTCACTATCGTTGGTAGTAGTCCTGCTGGATACAATGGTACGTACGTGGCTGTAGCTGGTACAACCGGTACCACCCTTAAAGCCGCGCAGATGGTCACTCCCGGCTCGTCTACGGTACTGGGGTCCATTGTGGCTGGCATTGCCTTGTTTGATACGACAGCGCTCACATATACTTCTGACGGTATCGTAACGCCAAACCCACGCAACCTCAGTGTTACTATCAACGACTGGCCCGACTCGTATGTGATCCCGTTCGTAAATCCACCTCAGCAGGTGGTGACCATGGCTATAACCTGGAACACGTCGTCGTTGAACTTCGTGGCTCCTGCCGCTGTGGCCCAGCTGGGAGGACCTGCTGTTGCTGACTACGTCAACAGTATCTATGCCGGCCAGCCTATTAACCTCGACACTGCAGCTGAAGTGTTTCGTGCTGCTATCGCGCCGGTGCTTGCGCCTGAGCTGCTGACGCGACTTGTGTTCGCCGTTTCTATCAACGGTATATCTACTCCTCCTGTGGCAGGTACGGTGATCGTTGAAGGCGATCCAGAATCATACTTCTTTGCCGAGTCTAGTGGCATCGACGTGGATCAGGGCTAGTACAATGTCAGAAGTAAAGCTTTGGGCTCTGGTAGCGGATGCCGTTCCCGTAGGAGGCCAACCAGTAACGGTGGCCTATGGTCCTGTGCTCGGTGGCATGATCCAGAACCCTGCCGCGTCCGAGGATCAAGGGGTGTCTCTTCTGGAGGTTCTTTATATTGATTTTACGGGATCTGCTGCCCTCTACGAGACCGCTACTACCTTTCCCATTCAGCCTGGTCAGATATTCTACTTTCCTGAAGGTGTGAGGCAGGTCAGCGTCAACGCCGCCAGCGCAGGACACAAGTTCTCAGGCATCGTTGTTCATGAGCCACCGAACTATCAGCCGTCAACAAGTCCCTTTCCGCCAACAGCTCCTACGACGCGCACCGCAGTGATTCCGTCGTATCTGTACCTTCAATATAACGACGATGAAGATCTGATTGCGTTTGTCGAAGCTTACAACGATCTAGCACAGCTATACGTGACATGGTTCGCGACGATCATGCTTCCGGTCTATACCAACCCAAACGTATCAGGCTCGCTGCTGGATTGGGTTGCATCAGGCTTGTACGGAATGATTCGCCCAGCGTTGCCTTCTGGGATGAGCACGGACTTGGGTGCTCTCAACACCTACCAGCTAAATACGTTGGCGATCAACGAGTTGGATATCAGAGGACCGTCGAACTACTTCCTCACTGACGACGACGTCTTTCGCCGCATCCTGACTTGGCACTTGTGGAAGGGCGATGGAAAACTGTTTGATATTCGATGGCTTAAACGCCGCATCAAACGATTTCTGACAGGATTGAATGGTGGTACTGGTTACGTTGATGAGACATACGATATCAGCGTTACTTTTGGAGTAGACAACCAGGTTAACATCAACCTCCAAAGTACCAGGCGCTATGCAGATGGTGGTGCAATCATTGGTGCAGGACTCATCAATGATTTTACTATCAACGAGTTTATCACTACGTCGATATCAATTCCTGTTAGTCCGCTGGTTCCCATATTCAAGGCTGCAGTTGATGCCGGCGTGCTTGAGCTGCCGTTCCAATTTCAATTTATCGTCAACACAAACTGATCGGATCGTAACATGGCCGTGAACGCGTACTCCCAAGAGCTGCTCTTCGCCAACAACGCGCAGACGACCCTGGCAGGGTCCATCAATAATATCACTACCACGATCACCGTGGCATCAGGTGGTGGTGCGCTGTTTCCCAATCCTGCCCCCGGTCAGGGTGTGCCTTGCACGCTTACGGATACGGCCACAGGGCTGTTGCGTGAGGTCGTGCTCATGACTGCACGTACTGGTGATACACTCATAGTTGAACGTGCCCAGGAGGGCACAACGGGGCTTAGCTGGACGGCCAATGACCTGTTCGCCCAACTGGTTACATCTGGTGGCCTCACCACCTTCCTCCAGGCTAGTCAGGCGCAGGCTCAGGCGAGTAACTACGCCGTCGATACTGGCAGCGTCAACTCATACATAGTCGGCATGTTGCCTGTGATCACTTCAGTCATCGAAGGCACCCCGCTTCGCGTCTTGATTGACAATGATAACACCGGGTCAAGCACGCTCGACTACGGTGCAGGTGCTGTGCCCATCTATCGTCGTGATGGCAGTGCGTTGATCGGTGGTGAGTTGCTCAGTGGTCAAGTGGCTGAGTTTATTGTCCAAGGTTCGAACGTCCAGCTCATGGGCATTCAGCCGACGACAGCATCTGCCGTTACAGTGGGCACCGACAACAACAGTGCTGTAACGCCTCTTCGTCTCGCTGCTGCTTTGAGCGCTGTGGCTTCAGCACCGTCTGGCACAGGCCCACTCCCGTTTTCAGGTCGCACAGCTCCTTCAGGTTGGCTGCTGTGCAATGGCACGGCTGTATCGCGTGCCACCTACGCAGCACTGTTTGCTGCCATCACTGAAACCGCTACGGTCACCATCACAATTGCCAGCCCAGGCGTGGTGACATGGAATTCACATCCGCTTGTGATTGGTGACGTGGTGTCGTTCGAGACCACAGGCGCGCTGCCCACCAACCTTGCGGTTGGCACCAACTACTACGTTATCACCGCTGGATTCGCAGCTAATACCTTCCAGGTGAGCGCCACGCCTGGCGGTGCTGCGGTCAACACCGCTGGCAGCCAGTCCGGTGTCCAGACCTGTCGCCTCAATCCTTATGGCTGCGGCAATGGTACAAGCACGTTCACGCTGCCCGATGCACGTGGTCGCACTATCGTTGGCAGCGATACCATGGGGACGTCGGCAGCTGGTCGTCTGACTAGTGCTAGCATGTTGCCGAACGGCGAAGCGCTTGGAGCTACGGGCGGTGTCGAGGCTAAGACCTTTGCTGGTACCGGTAGCACAGGTGCTGCCAACGGAAATGTCGGTTCAGCAGGTAACCAGGGTTCAGCTTCGGCTTTCAGCGTCGACGCTCACGTTCACACTTCGGTGACAATTACGACCACGTCAGCCTCAATCCTGCAGCCGTCGCTGACAGCCAACATGATCATCAAGACCTGAGGAGAAAAACATGGCAGTCACTCCTGTAGCAGGAGGAGCTGAGGTTGTCACCGGTGGCACGGCGATCACCTCAATTCCCGCAAACCCCCTGGGCGGTTTCATTCAGAACCCTTACTCTGCTGCCGATCAAGGCATCAGCCCTGACCCCGAGCCGCTTTACGTTGATCCCATTAACGTGCCTGGCAGTACGCCCGGTGCTGCTAACGGCACATGCTTTGTGCTTTATCCAGGACAAACGTGGCCTGTCATTCCAGGACAGAGCACTCAGACTCGTGTCAACGCAGCGACATCTGGCCACAAGCTGTCATCGATTTATTGGTAGAGGCAAGAACATGAAACTTCTCCGAAATGTATTGCTGTTTCTGTTTGCAGCAAGTGCGGCTCACGCCCAGCCGGGACCGGTACCAGGTCCCTGGACCCAGAACGGTGCATCCATATCACCGATCACTTCGAGCACAGGCGTTACCGTGCCTTCGTCTGTTGCTGGTGGCAACAAGGGTGCTGGTACGATCAATGCCACTGGCATCTACGTTGGTGGTGTTGCGGTACCCACGACGGCGAGCAGCGTGGCATCGTTCAGCGCAGGCAGTACTGGCCTCACGCCCAGCGCAGTCAGCACGGGTGCGATTTCGCTCGCGGGCACGCTGGTCGCAGCCAACGGTGGCACCGGCTTCGCCACCTATACCATCGGTGACTTGCTCTACGCTAACAGCAGCACGACGCTGGCGAAGCTCGCCGACATCGCTACGGGCAATGCGCTTCTGTCTGGCGGCGTGGGCGCGGCCCCTTCGTGGGGCAAGGTCGACCTGTCCACGACAGTCACCGGCGCGCTACCTCTTGGAAGTATCAGCGGCTTCGGTACAGGCGTTGCAACGGCCCTTGCCGTCAACGTCGGCTCCGCTGGAGCACCCGTCCTGTTCAATGGCGCGCTGGGAACTCCCTCGTCGGGCACGCTGACCAGCGCCTCCGGCCTGCCGATCAGCACAGGTTTGACAGGCGCGGGAACAGGCGTGTTGACGGCCCTTGCCGTCAACGTCGGCTCGGCTGGCGCTCCGATTTTGTTCAACGGCGCACTAGGTACACCATCCTCTGGCACACTCACGAGCGCGACCGGCTTGCCGCTCACCACTGGTGTTACAGGAAACTTGTCGGTAGGTAATCTGAACAGTGGAACGAGTGCTTCGGCCGCGACGTTCTGGCGAGGTGATGGTACTTGGGCCGCGCCGGGTGGCTCGGGCACGGTCAACAGCGGCACCGCAAATGAGATTGCCTATTATGCAGGCAGCGGTACGGCTGTCTCTGGCACGACTGCTCTGCCCAACGGCACCACTGCGACCTCGCAGTCAAGCAACGACGCCAGCACGAAGGTCGCCACGCAGGCAGCCATCGTTCAAGCGATGCCGGGCTTCCTCTACGGCTGCACGCTCTCGACAGCAGGCTCCAGCGCCACGTTCGGCGTGACGGCTTGCCAGACCGTCGACAGCGCAGCGACCGCGCGCATGGTCGTGTCGACGGATTACACCAAGACGGCGAGTGCGTGGGCGGTTGGAACCGCCAACGGCTCGCTCGACGAAGGCACCGTCGCGAACAACCTTTGGTATCACACCTATCAAATCCAGCGGTCGGACACGTTGGTTTCTGACTACCTAACCTCTCTATCGCCGGATCGGTCCTCAACTGTAACAATGACTATCGCCACCCCCGGCGTCGTCACGTGGGCGTACCATGGCCTACAGATCGGATCGGGCGTGGTGTTCACGACGACCGGCGCGCTGCCGACGGGCTTCACGGCGGGCGTGCGCTACTTCGTCATAGCGGCTGGCTTCACGACGGGTGCATTCCAGTTGGCGACGACGCAAGGTGGCTCGGCCATCAACACGACGGGCTCGCAGAGCGGCGTTCACACGGCAACGAGCGCGCCGAAGCTGCCGACCGGCTACACGCACTATCGCCGCCTTGGATCGATGAAAACGAATGGATCTGCTCAGTGGACGTCGTTTCAGCAGTCGGGAGATTATTTCTTCACTCTCGAAGTCACCGACTTTTCGTTCGGCGGCACGAGCGGGATGACGCTGAGAACCTTGAGTGTGCCCACTGGCGTTTCGCTGTTGCCGCTGATTAAGGGCTACTCATCCTCGGTCAATAACACCGGCACTACGATACTGGTTGCGCCAGCCAGCAACTCCGCGCTTTCGCGCGTCTTAGGGGGCACGTCCTCAAATGGCGCGGGCACCGGCATTTACATCTACGGCGGTGTCGAGATTGGTCCTCCGACCAACACAAGCGGGCAGATTTACGTTCAGGTTTCCGCCAACTCGAATGGCGGAAACCTTGGGACAGCAGGCTGGATCGACCGTCGTGGTCGGGATTAGGAGAGAAAGATGGCTGGCAGATTTTACGAGCGGCGGAAGGACGGAAGCCTTGGCAACAGCTTCGCCATCCAGCAAGACCCTCCCATAGAATATCTTGATGACGACGCGCCGGAACTCTTGGCTATAGCCTTGATCGCTGCGCGCGAGAAACGCTGCGACGAAGTTGACGCGCTCTACAATGCCAAGTGCCTTGCCGGGGTGCCGCTCGACGGCAAGCGCTTCGAGGTCAACGCGAAGGGCATCGCGTTCATCACGAGCATGGGTGCGAAGGCTGTCGGCTGCCTGGCTCTGCAAAACCGGCACTGGACGCCGCTGCCATTCGTGACGGCCGACAACACCGTCAGAGTCTTTGAGACGGCAGAGGAGTTTTTGAAGCTGGCCGATGCCGCCGACGTGGGCGTGCAAAAGCTGTTCGGCTTCGCCTTCACGACGAAGATGGCTATCCGCCAGCTTGAGACGGCCGAGGCCGTCGCCGCCTACGACATCACGATTGGCTGGCCCGGTGGGGAGTAGCAAATGTCGGATTTCAACGACCCCTTGCCGGGCTCCGGCGTCTCGTTCTGGACCATGGCAGCGGCAGCGGTCGGCTCGCTGCTGACCTTGCGCACCCTAGTCGACAGTTCGCCGGTCACGCGCGGGCTGGCGGTGCTGAGTTCGTGGTGCCTCAGCTTCTTCGCTACGCCGGGTGTCACCGAATTTCTGGGAGCCTCGTACAAACAGGAACGCATCATCGCGCTGCTGATCGCCTTCCTCGGTGCCAACCTGCTAGCCGGCTTCGCGACCTTTGCCGAGAAGTGGCGCACCGATCCGCAAGCCGCCCTCGCCTGGGCGTGGTCTCTGTGGCGGGGCGCGCCGAAATGATTCCGCTCTGGATCGTCCAGCTCGCCTACATCGCCATCTGCCTGGCCGGCATGTTCGCCATCTTCCATCTGCAGCGCTTCCGTCATCGCAACGCGCCGTGGTGGCTCTGGTGGACCTACACCGTACTGGCCGGCGCGCTGTTCTGGGAAGCTATCGACGCCTGGAAATACGCCCCGCCCGGCTGGCCGGCGTCGCGCTGGGTGCTGATCCCGGCCCTCGCCGTCGTGATGGTGTGGGCGGCGGCTAAGGACCGGCGCGAGCGGCGCGCCGCCGACACCAACGCGCTGACGCCGAATCCCTAACCGACCAAGAGGCCATCATGATCACCGAACTGCAACTACGGCAGATGATGCCGAACGCGGGCGCTCGTCTTGATCCGCACCTGCCGTTCATCGTGCCGGCGATGATCGAGGGGCGCATCGGCACCCCCAAGCGCATCACGGCCTTCCTGGCGCAACTCGCGCACGAGAGCGGCGAGTACCGCTACATGGAGGAGATCGCGGACGGCAGCGCCTATGAGGGTCGCAGCGACCTCGGCAACATTCACCCCGGCGATGGCGTCAAGTTCAAGGGCCACTGCCCGATGCAGATCACCGGGCGCAACAATCATCTGGATTGCGGCGAGGTGCTGGGGCTCGACCTGATCGCCGATCCGTTGCTCATCACCATGCCCGAGCACGGCACGCGCGCCGCCGTCTGGTTCTGGAACAGCCGGCAGCTTTCGCTTCTGGCCGACCGCAACTGGTTCAAAGCGATGACCGTCCGCATCAACGGCGGAATGAACGGCTTCAGCGACCGTCGCATGTATTGGGATCGCAACCGGGCGCTGCTCGGCCTGCCGCTGGTCGACACCGGGCAGGAGGGCGCTGATATCATGGCGTTCCAGCGCAGCCGTGGCCTCGTGGCTGACGGCATGGTGGGGCACGCGACCATGCGGGCGCTGGCGATCCCTATCGTCGGCAACGACACGCGTGCCGCACTCGGCATCAACTAGGAAAGGCATACCATGCTAGGCTTGAATCAGGAACAGTGGAAAGTCATCTATCAATCGTTGTTTGCCGCCACCGGCCCGCTGGCATGGGTGCTTTCCAAAAAGCTCGGCCTGTCGACGGACGACACCAAGATGTGGCTCGACGTGATCGCATCCCTGACCCCGATCCTCGCGACGGCATGGATGGCCGCGTCTCGCACCGAGAAGTCACAGGTGCAGGCCGTCGCCAACATGTCCGATGATAAGAAATCGACGGCAGTGGCATCGTTGACCATTGACGATCAAGCCCGCATCGCAGCGTCGCTTTCCAACAAGGCCGTCGCCGCCGCCGTGGCCACGATGCCTGCCGACGTGCAGATTCGCATCGCAGATGTCATGTCCGACGAGGTAAAGATCGCATCCGTTACCGCGTTGCCTGATGTCACCCACATCGTGGTCAAGGACAACGCGTCCAACGGAGTCGGCAAGGCCCTTGCCGATTCCAACGAGCCCAAGGTCGTGCCGCAATCCAGCACGTCCTAACCGAGGAAGGAACTGACATGCGCTATCTATACGGACTGTTCGCAATTGCTCTGATGGCCCTGGGCGGGTGCGATACCTTAAAGGCCACGGCCACCATCGCTGAGGTCGCATCGACTAAGGTCGACATGACTGAGCTGAACCGTGCGGCGTTTGCAGCGCGGGCGGCATATGCCGGCTACGTGGTGGTCGCAGCCGAGTACAACGAACTACGTCGTTGTACCATCGCACCGGCACCGTGCTCGTCGCAGGCGGTGGTGAACCTTCTACGCGACGGTATCCGCACGGCAGGACCGGCTACCAAAGCCGCTGTCGACGTAGTGAAAAACGTCGGCACCGATCCGAGTGTAGCCAAGCTCGTCGTGGAAGCAGCGCAGCGCTCTGTGGCCACGTTCAAAAAAGTGATCAACGACAACAAGGTGGGAGGATGACATGCTTGCATTCTTGACGATGCTGATGACGAAGGTGCCCGCCATGATCGACGCCGGCATCGTCGTGTTCGACCTGGTGCAGAGCGTGCGTGCCATCTACGAGGAGAACCGTGTGGCCGGCGACGCCGACTGGGAGAAGCTGGATACGGTCATCACCGCAGCCGAGCAGCGCGCCATGGCTCCTCAGCCTGGTGAAGGCTGAATAGAGAAACGCCCCGGCCAGATAATCAATCTGGACAACCGGGGCGTCCTACACTCTCTGGATCACCAGAGGTTCAAAAGCATCTACGCTTGGGTGGTCTACATGATCGCCTCCTGGTCAGCGGGAACGTTGGTGATTAACCACGTCCAAGCCCGACCAGCCTAACCTGGCCACCGAGTCGAGCGCAAACCAAATCGGCTACCTGGGCGGTCCCCTCCTTGACGCTCAGGACTACCCGGTGAGAAGGCCCTACCGTCCCCAGCGGTGGGGCCTTTTTACGTTGGGACTCCTGGGGAATTTGGCACGTGGTGGCCTTAGCGACGGGGCTTGGCCCTGGCTACCTTTGGGAATTATATAGATGACTCCCTCACCGAAAAAGGGTAGTTATCTACTACCGCATCGGGGAGCATTTTATGAGCCGTTCGACCATTTCCACCTTCCAGCTTTTAAGCTGTTTCCCGACGAGCATGGCGGCTATGTTGGCCTTGAGGGTGTGTTCTACAAGCACGAGCGGATCAATCACGGCGACGGCGAGTATGTCCGGGATGGTGTGACCACCAACGGTATCGAAAGCGTGTGGGCGGTTTTGAAGCGCGGCCCGCGTATTACCTATAAGGAGTTGACCGCATGACGACCGGGATCGCGGCGCTGAACGCCATCACCGACACCGTACTTGCCTATCGTCCCGGTACTAAGAAGAAATCCAGTCCCACGCCGAAGATCAAGACGATGACGGCAATAGACCTGTTCTGCGGTGCAGGCGGCCTATCTGAGGGTTTCCGGCAAGCTGGCTTCCACGTCCTTGCCGGACAGGATCATGACGAGGCATCCGGCGCGACATTCGCGGCAACT
>Ga0163148_10001047_pt1 | contig 36905 bp, 30 predicted proteins | sample OliLakLV19MP7P2_FD_148606 | JGI IMG/M metagenome (GOLD analysis project Ga0163148, IMG submission 148606) | Freshwater microbial mat bacterial communities from Lake Vanda, McMurdo Dry Valleys, Antarctica- Oligotrophic Lake LV.19.MP7.P2 | ecosystem: Environmental > Aquatic > Freshwater > Lake >... | reverse complement strand
GGTGGCAGCTGTAAAAACTTATTTGGAAGAGAAGGGAATTAAAAAAGGAAGAATCGCAGGCCGCGGTTATGGTGGATCGCGACCTATTGCACCCAATGACACCAATGAAAACCGTCAACGAAACCGAAGAGTGGAAGTAACGATTACCAGAAAGTGATTGCTTACTTTTGATTTACGATGGATCAAATTCTAAATTATATAAATGGCAAACTTGAAAAACCTATTTCGGGTAGCTATCTGGATAATATAAATCCGGCAGAAGGAAAGGTTTATAGTTCGTTACCGGATTCTGATTTTAACGATGTACAAAAAGCAGTTGAGGCTGCGAGTAACGCATTCGCTTCCTGGTCAGAAATGTCCGCTGCCAAGCGCGCTGAGATTCTTTTAAGAATTGCTGAATTAATTGATCGCGACTTAGATAAGTTAGCGTTAGCGGAAAGTATTGATCAGGGTAAGCCGCTCAAGCTTGCCAAGTCAGTGGATATTCCAAGGGCTTCGGCAAACTTACGTTTTTACGCAACTGCATCTATGCACGTTAGTTCCGCATCGCATTTGATGGAAGGCGAAGCAATTAATTATACAACTCAAACTCCTATTGGCGTAGCGGGTTGCATCTCGCCCTGGAACTTACCACTCTATTTATTTACATGGAAAATTGCTCCGGCCTTAGCAGCGGGTTGCACGGTAGTGGCAAAGCCATCGGAACTTACACCCATGACAGCATTTTTATTTTCTAAGCTTTGCATAGAATCCGGATTACCAGATGGGGTTTTAAATATTGTTCACGGATTAGGAAGTAAAGTTGGGCAGGCTATTGTTGAACATCCCGATGTTTCTGTCATATCATTCACTGGCGGAACTGTAACCGGAAAAAAGATAGCATCTACTGCCGCACCGATGTTTAAAAAACTTTCACTTGAGTTAGGCGGAAAAAATCCCAATATCATTTTTACTGATTGTGATTTTGAGCAAGCGGTAAGCACATCCATTCATTCTTCCTTTTCTAATCAAGGTGAGATCTGTTTATGCGGTTCAAGAATTTTAGTCGAGCGCAGCTTATATGAAAAGTTTGTTACTGAGTTTGTAAAGCGTACCAAAGAACTTGTGGTTGGCGATCCTTTAGAAGATAAAACCCGGATAGGAGCAATGGTGTCCGAAGCGCACATGAATAAAGTGCTTTCATATATTGAATTAGCCAAAACCGAAGGTGGTGAAATTATTTGTGGAGGAAATCAGGTTTCTGTTTCAGGGCGTTGTGCGGCTGGTTATTTTATTGAGCCAACCATTATTGTAGGCCTAGATCAAAATTGCAGAACAAATCAGGAAGAAATTTTTGGACCCGTTGTTACCATCATGGCTTTTGATACCGAAGAAGAAGCGATTAATTATGCTAACTCAAATGCCTACGGTTTAAGTGCTACTATCTGGACAGAAAATTTAAAGCGAGCACATCGGGTATCGCACCAAATTAAGAGTGGAATTATTTGGGTTAACTGCTGGCTGCTGCGCGATTTGCGCACACCTTTTGGAGGGATGAAACAATCGGGCGTTGGCCGCGAAGGTGGTTGGGAAGCGTTGCAATTTTTTACTGAGACTAAGAATGTGTGTATTAAACTTTAATCTTCGCTAGCAACGGAATTCTCAATTGTTGTCGGTTGGCTCACCAGAGTTTGAAAATACTTTTTTTGCATCAGCGTGACTAATCCAACCCCGATGGCGAAACTTGCCAGATAAATGCAAGCATAGAGAATATCATTATCTAATATTTGCCGGGTTGTTTTTTCCAAGTCTTCAATAGAAGTGTTAATGCCTCCGATAAATGCCATTGCATTGTTAAAGGAGTGTAAAAAAAATAACTAAGAGGATTGACCTGGTGTTCCAGTAAAGCCATACAAAGGTACTGGTTTATAATTTTCTAAATTAATGGGCAAGAGTTTTAAGCGTATTTTCGACCTCGCGAATAATCATGTACAATTGGGAATTGAATTCCCAAAAATACATTTTTATACAAGTTAATGAAATGCAGATAGTTACACTAAATATTTAAGTTAAGATGACTAGCTTAGATATTGAAAATATCTTTTTTACAGTTCTCGGCTACCCCATGAGCTATGTGGAATTTTTTGCGGTAATAGCGGGGTTGATTGCGGTAGCACTTTCCGCGAAAGCGAATATCTGGAGCTGGCCGATTGGCATTGTCAATGTCGTGTTGTCAGCTTTCTTTTACTATCAAATTCAACTTTACCCAGATATGTTTTTGATGGTATTTTTCTTTGTAACCAACCTTATGGGCTGGTGGCGATGGGCTAATCCCAAGCCGGAAGAGGAAGACAAGAAGAAAGAATTGAAGGTAAGTTTTATGGATCGCAAGCAATTTATTTTTCTATGCATGGCGGGTTTAGTTGGTACTTTTCTTATTGGCACGCTGGCCAGCAAACTTCATAATTTTCTGCCCCTTCTTTTTAATTTACCAAGTGCCTATCCATTTATCGATTCCTTTATTTTGGTGATGAGTGTGATTGCTACCTTTCTCATGATTCAAAAGAAAGTGGAATGCTGGATCATCTGGATTGTTATAGATATTGTTGCCACCTATCTGTATTTTCTAAAAGGCGCAAAATTTTTTGGGGTCGAGTATTTGATATTTACACTCATTGCAACATTCGCTTTGTGGAATTGGGTCAAAGAGTATCGTAATTATTCGAGGCCTTCATGAAACGCGGTTTAGTTATAGGAAAATTTATGCCTGTGCATACGGGTCACATCGCACTAATAAATTTTGCGACCCTGCACTGCGATGAGTTGATCGTTTCCATGAGTTATAAAGATGACGATCCGATTACCGGTAACTTCAGATTTAATTGGCTAAATGAAATTTTTGAAGGTGAGCCTAAAATCAAACTTGCTTTGGTGAAGGATGATTTTGATAATGAATCGCTTGATTGGCCTGAGCGAACTAAAGTCTGGGCTTCATTCTTAAGGAAGCAATATGGAACAATAGATATACTTGTAAGCTCAGAAGTGTATGGATATCTATTAGCAGATCATCTTTCGTGCAAACATATTTTGTTTGATCCTGACAGAAGAAAAAATCCAGTTTCGGCAAGCCTCATTCGAACTAAACCATTTACGTATTGGGAATTTATTCCAGCGGTTGTTCGACCTTTTTTTGTAAAAAAAATTTGCTTCTATGGCTCGGAAAGCACAGGTAAGTCTTTTATGGCTGAAAAATTGGCCGCCCATTATCAAACTGAATTTGTGCCTGAAGTGGCGAAGGAGATTGTAAACTCAAATGAGTTCACGGTTGAGGAAATTATAAAAATTGGCTACGTCCAAGTAGAGCGTATTAAAGAGAAATCAAAAACTGCAAATAAAATTTTATTTTGCGATACCGATGCCATCACAACACAAATCTATTGCCGACATTACCTGGGTATCGTACCTGAAATCTTATTTGAATTGGAAAAGGAGATTATCTATAATCAATATTTTTTGTTTGATATTGATGTGCCGTGGGTAAGTGATGGGATGCGCGATTTAGGTGAGCAAAGAGAGAAAATATTTGAGGTATTTAAAATCGAGTTAGAAAAAAGGGGCATCCCTTATTTACTTGTTAAAGGTAATTACGAAGAGCGATTACACTTTGTAAAGATGGAAGTAGATAAAATGCTAGACAATTAATTTAGTGGCGGAGAAAAGCTAACGATGAAGTCATTAATAATCGCATCCCTATCAAAATTTTCCCAGATTTTAATTTTACGTGAGTTGTTCGATCGTTCGACCCATGCTCCATTTATAAACAGCGGAGCCGGATGTTCATAAACCTGCGCCCAGGTAGGATTTTTTACAATTGCCACTGCAGCCATATCAAACAGCGGACGTGAATTTGATTCGCTATGCATAGTATAGTGTTCAAATAAATTTACAGAATAATCACCAAAGCAATAGAACTCTCCGCCATGTCGCCCAATAACAGGTTTAGTGATGTGTGGGCCTAATCCCGGCATTTTATTATTAATTTCTTCTTTCGTAATCTTCACTGCATCGGTACCGCTGGGTTTGCCATAGCGAACGGTCACCATTTCAAAATCAATTTCTTGATTAAGTAAGTAATTCATCGCAAGGGTGTCATTGTCTTGATTGTGTTCACCGGGTTCGGGATAATTCGAGCCTAACCAGACTAATCTTATTTTTTCCGAAATGGAAGGATCCTTTGCTAGAGCTAAAGCGATGTTGGAAAGTTTACCTACAGCCAACACAACTAATTTTTCAGCTGAGGGTTTGCGTGCCTCATCAATAATAGCATCTACTGCAGCTTTACCATCATAGTGTTCAGATTCTAGTGTAGGTAAAATATCTTGAAAGGATTTGTCAGCCCCTTTCCATACAGGCAGTGTATCTGCATTGCAAAGCTGAAGTACGCGTATAGCTTCTGCATAGTGCTTTTCAATATCACCGCCACTACTCGTTGTATTGATAGTAATGGCCTCGATTTTAAACGCGGCCTGATTGAAAAGTAAATAGGCCAATGCATGTTGATCGTCTAGTTCGTTATTGGTATCGGTATCAAAGATGACGCGAATTTTATGCTGTGCTACTTCTTTTTCTTGTTTGGTAGATTGACAATTCACGCCAAGTAATGTGATTACAATCAAGAAAAGGGCTTTCAGATATTTCATAGTGTTGAATTTATTTTTTACTCAAGATGGATCAGCTTCGTTTGAAACATCTACAATGCTTTATATTTTAATAAAGGATTTATTTCGAGAAAATTATGACCGCTACTACAATTATATAAAATAGGAGCATCAAATTTAATAGTCTATCCCTAACAAATCATTCCCAACGCGAGTCACTGAAGTAACAGCGCCCCCAAATCTGGCAGCAGCCACAGCCTGATTGACGACTGGTTCACCTGCATTCATTAAGAAAGTACCACCCAGAATGGTTTCACCGGCAGTTGGGAGTAGTGCCGATTTTATTGCCATATCGGTATTAGAACTTCCAATAATGTAGATGGGTGACATCATATCATAACCGGACTGATTTATTTAAATCTAAAAAGTTTTTATTTCAAGCAGCCTTTCCAGCTTTATGACCTTTGATAGCGAAGTACATTATGAAGAGATAACACGGTACCATAATTAAATAGGCTTGCTTACTGTTGAAAATTTCAGAGAGTTGGCCATACACTAAAGGAAGAATTGCACCACCAGCAATAGCCATGATCAATAGTGCAGAACCAATTTTTGTAAACTTACCCAACCCACTGATAGCCAGCGGAAAGATGGCTGGCCACATCAATGAGTTTGCTAAACCCAGCAAGGCAATAAAAGCAACCGAAACATAACCATTTGTTACAACGGCTCCAATAGTAAACGTAACACCCAACCATGTACAGATTTTTAAAGCCTTTTGCTGAGATAGGTATTTTGGAATAGCAACAATACCAACCACGTACCCGAGGAGCATGCATGCTAACGTGGCTTGGGTAAAATAGCGGGCCGTAGAAAGTTCAATACCTAGTGATTTTCCATAGCTTATAATTGTATCTCCCGCTAACACTTCTACACCTACATAAAGAAACAACGCAATTACACCAAACACTAAATGTGGAAATTGAAACACACTTGTTTTATCAATATGACCAACAGCTTTTTCTTCACTTTCCCCACTGTCATCAATATCAGGTAATGTTGAAAAGAGAATAGCGATGGCAAGGAAAACTAATACCCCCGCTATAATCGTATATGGAATTATTACCCGACTTGCCAATTCATCAAGCGTAGCATTCTTCGCAGCTTGATCCATTGTCTTCAAACTCGCTTCGAGCGCATCGGCATCGTTTAGAGCTATGTAACCGAAAATTAAACCGGCAATAATACCAGCTACTTTATTACAGATTCCCATGATACTAATGCGGGTAGCAGCGCTTTCAATAGGACCAAGAATAGTTGCATACGGATTCGAAGCAGTTTGTAAAAGAGCAAGTCCCGTTCCGATAATGAAAAGACCTACTAAAAATAAATCGAAGTTGCGAGCATTGGCAGCCGGTACAAATAAGATGGCTCCAATAGCCATAATAAATAGACCAACAGACATCCCTTTTTTATAGCCAGTCTTTTTTAGGACGTAAGATGAGGGAATTGCCATAACGGTATAGGCAATAAAGAAAGCAGTAGCAACCAGGTATGATTGAAAATCAGTTTCTAGCTCGCACGCTATTTTCAAATAGGGTATAAGTGTGCCATTAATCCACGTTACAAAACCAAATATGAAGAATAGAATGCCAATGATAGTGATCGACATCAGGTAGCTGGAAGGTTTTGTTTGAGTCATAGTAGGTAGGGTTAGACTTTAAGGAGTAAACTTCTATTTTTGCATAGGTATAATATTCAGGTAATTACTCACTTTTAATTTATTCAAACAAATTGAAAAAAGACCAAAAAATTTCTTTATTAGTGATGGCAGCCGGCATGGGCAGTCGCTACGGTGGCATCAAGCAAATAGATGGCTTTGGTCCAAGTGGCGAAACCATTATGGACTACTCCCTTTACGATGCCTTGCGTGCCGGATTTAATCAGGTTGTGTTTATTGTGCGGGATGAAATCAAAGAAACCGTTAAGGAAATGTTTCTACCTAAACTTCAGGGAAAAGCAGAAGTTCATTTTATTGTTCAGTCTTTAGATAAATATGTGCCTGCGGAATTCCAGCCCATTGAACGAAAAAAACCTTGGGGCACCACGCATGCTATGTTGTGTGGTAAAGAAGTTATAGATGGTCCCTTTGCAGTTATTAATGCCGATGATTTTTATGGCAAGGAAGCATTCCAATCGCTGGCCGATTTTTTTGCTACCGCTCCTGCTGATCATCATGCCATGGTGGGGTACACGTTAAAAAATGTGATGTCATCGCATGGCAGTGTTTCACGAGGCGTTGCAACACCCGATGCCGATGGTTTTTTGTTAAGTATGAAAGAGCATACAACTATTTTGCGCGAAGGAAATAAAATTATTTCGCGCTTTAAAGAAGGTGATATAGAGCTAGATGAAAATACGCAGGTTTCTATGAACTGCTGGGGATTTCAGGCGGGTGCATTCGACCTTGCTGAAAAAATGTTTGTTGAATTTGTAGCAAAAAATTGTAATAATTCTTCCGCTGAGTTTTACATTGCTCTTATGGTAAGTGAACTTATTAGTAAAGGACTTGGTAAAGTTCATATTTTACCGGGTGGTAAAACCTGGTTTGGAGTAACCTATAAAGAAGACAAAGACGAAGTTTCGCAAAAGATTAGGGACTTTGTAAAAGCAGGCGTGTATCCGGCTAAACTTTGGTGAATGATTTAGTACGCAAACCGTTCAAATAAACCAGCCAACTATACTTGCGATTTATCAAAAAATGACATAAAAAATTTTAAAATTTGATCTCCAGATTTATTTAATATTATTCTACCGCTATGAAAAAAATTTCTATTTTTTGTTTATCCCTGTTAATACTCAACCTCAGTTTTGGACAGCCTAATCCTACAGCCCAAAAGTACGGGGCTTCTATTACAGAAGCTGACCTAAAAGAAAATTTAACCATCATTGCTTCCGATGCCATGGAAGGTCGCGAAACGGGTAAGCGGGGGCAAAAAATGGCTGCCGCATTTATTGCTGCATATTTTGAGGACTTAGATTTGAAGGGTCCTGTTTCAGGAAGCCATTATCAGCCCGTTCCGTTGTTTACAACCTCTGCTCCGGTAGTCGCTATCAAGGCGGGAACAACCGAAATATCTGCTGACAAATATCTTTTCTTTGGCTCTGGCCGAACAAATGGCGATGTAAATTTACCGTTGGTATTTGCTGGCAAGGGTTCTGATGCAGAATTGGAAAAATTAGATGTGAACGGAAAAGCTGCGCTGGTTTTCTTGGCAGAAGGCGCATCGATTAGAAACAATGCCGTGTTGACAAAGCTACGTGAGAAGGGTGCACGAGCATTATTTGTTGCCGTTGAAAAAAGCGATGAGTTTGCTCGCCTCTCAGGTATGGCCAGACGGTTTTCTGGCGGAAGCTTAAGCCTGAAGAAACCTGAGGCTGGAGAAATAACCGGATCATTTGTTGTTTCGGCTGAAGCAGCGAGTCAATTGTTCAATACAACATTTGAGAAGCTTAAGAAAGCGGAAAAAGTAAAGCCGGCATCTGTTAGCTATTCTATTAGTCAAGCCGTTTCAGAAGTTCGTTCAGAAAATATTCTAGGATTTTTGGAAGGTTCTGATAAGAAAGATGAGGTAGTAGTTGTGACTGCGCATTACGATCATATCGGAATTTCGGCACAAGCAGAGGGTGATAAAATTAACAATGGCGCTGATGATGATGGATCAGGAACGGTAGCGGTGTTGGCAATGGCCAAGGCATTTAGCCAAGCCAAGAAAGATGGTAATGGACCGAGGAGAAGTATTTTGTTTATGACAGTAACGGGTGAAGAAAAAGGATTATTAGGTTCCGAATACTATTCTGAGAATCCAGTTTTTCCACTTGATAAGACAGTAGTTGATCTTAATATTGATATGATTGGTCGCAGAGATCCTGCTCATAAGGATAGTCCAGCTTATGTATATGTAATTGGCTCTGATCGGTTGTCGAGTGAGTTGCATACATTAAGTGAAAACACCAATAAGACCTATTCAAACTTGGTTTTCGATTATTTGTACAATGCCGAAGATCATCCTGATAGGATTTATTATCGTTCCGATCATTGGAACTTTGCCAAGAAGAACATTCCAATCATTTTTTATTTTGATGGCGTCCACGAAGATTATCATCGCCCGAGTGATGAAGTAGATAAGATTGAGTTTGATCTATTAGCGCTGCGTGCAAAAAATGTATTTTATACTGCTTGGGAAATCGCTAATCGGGATAACCGATTGGTAGTGGATAAGAAGTAAAACATTGAGGCCACTGATTCTCAGATTAAATTAGTGAATCAGGGGCATTCAAATTTTCTAGCCGATCAACTGCTGATTTTAATAGTCATCACCCACAAAAAAATCTGTGAATCAGTGGCTATCATACGTTCCTTTAATCACGGTCTGTGCCCTCACTGATCACTGACATTTTAGCAATGGACAATAAGCTCCGCTCAATTTACCCTATCTTTGATTGTGCAAGAGAATACGACTAAAGATTATCAAGAACGGATTGAGCTTTTTTCGAAAGTAAATGAATTAGCAGTATCATTTAACAATGCAAACACTACCATGCAGAAAATGACCGCTATCGATTTCAGAGATGATGATATCTATACCTTCTTCGAAAACCTGCAGACTGAAAATGTGCAATACATATTAGTGGGTGGTTTTGCCATGGCGTTTCATGGCTATGTTCGTGCTACACACGATCTTGACTTATGGATAAAAGACGAGCCTTCCAACCTTGAAAAATTAAAACGGGTGTTTGATAAAAGTGGTGTACGTGGTATAGATCAAATCAAAGAACTTCAATTGATTGCTGGCTTTACAGAATTTAAAGTGGGTGACTCCGGATTTGTGGTTGACCTAATTACTAATCTAAAAGTATTTGGTTCGTTTGATTTTGATCAGTGTTATAATCGAGCAAAACCAGCAGAGTTTAAGGGAATAAAATTTAAGGTAATCCATGGGCTAGATCTTTTAAAAGAAAAAGAAGCAACTAACCGACCAAAGAATCTTGGCGACATAGAACATCTTAGGAAGCTATCCGAAAAAGGAGAGTTGGAGTAATTAAAAAACCTAAGACGGGACTGTCAACGAGGCGCAAAAAAATATTCTATGGCACTGATCAAAGAGAACAAGGATTTTAAATGGGCATTACTGACTAAGCCAAATTTCTTAACTGTGAGATATGGACTATCATAACTCTTTGGAAATAAGGTCAGATAAACGGTTTGGGAAACCCTGTATTAAGGGAACGCGAATTACTGTTTATGACGTTTTGAATTGGCTTTCGAATGGAATGAGTCGGGAAGAAATTAAATCTGATTTTGAAGAACTTTCTGATGAGATGATTGATGCATGTCTTGCCAACCCTTGAGAAGTTTGGTTAAAAATATTTGCCAACAAGCGCACAATGAACACAATCATGCCCATGGTTTCCTCAACCGTGGTCTGTGTACTCACACAACACAAAAAAATTGGTCTGTAAGGAAACTTAGTAGATACAAATCAGGAGTAAGGTTTTGACTGTTGATTTAAAACGGCACATTAACATGCCGCTCCGCATGATAGCTGGAACGAACAAGCGGCCCGGATTCAACATATTTTAAACCGCGCTTAAGTCCTTCTTCTTTATACATAGCAAAGGTATCTGGATGGATAAACTCAGCAACTTCTAAATGCATTTTGGTGGGTTGCAAATATTGACCGAGAGTTAAGATCATCAACCCATTCTCAACTAAATCATCCATTGCTTTAAAAACTTCTTCTTGCGTTTCGCCAACACCCAGCATAATGCCAGACTTGGTTCGCTTGCCTTCTTTACGAATTCGTTTTATCTGTTCGAGACTGCGATCGTATTTTGCTTGCGGCCTTACCATTCTATAAAGTCGGCCAACGGTTTCCATGTTATGCGATACTACTTCCTGCCCGCCATCAATCATACGATAGAGCGCATCCCAATTTCCTTTTGTATCCGGAATTAATGTTTCAATAGTTGTTTCAGGACTAAGTGCTTTTGTTTGCACTACAGTCTGATACCAAACTTCAGCTCCGCGGTCTTTCAGCTCATCCCGGTTCACAGAGGTGATCACGGCATGTTTAACGCCCATCAGTTTGATGGCCTCAGCAACACGTGTTGGTTCTTCGGTATCGTATTCGGTTGGGCGGCCAGTGGCTACGGCACAAAATGTACAGCTACGGGTACACACATTACCCAAAATCATAAAGGTTGCGGTGCCTGCGCCCCAGCATTCGCCCATGTTTGGGCAATTACCGCTTTCGCAGATCGTGTGAAGTTTATGTTCATCAACCAGCTTGCGAACTTTAGTATACTCGGGCCCTATAGGTAATTTAACTCGCAACCAATCGGGCTTGCGTTTTCTTGTTTCTGTGGCTGATATAACGGGTAGTTCGATCATGATTAGTCTTGAGTTGTTAGTCTTGAGTCCTTAGTCAATGATCCATTTAGCTTTGCCGAAACAACTATGGACTAAATACTATCGACTTTTTACTAAATGAGTTCCTTGTATTGATCTGCAGTAAGCAAGCCTTCAATTTCGCTTACATTTGAAACGGTAACTTTCACCATCCAACCTTCTCCGTAAGTATCGCTGTTTACTTTTTCGGGTGCCGATTCAAGGCCTTTATTAAATTCAGTAACGGTGCCGCTAATTGGCATAAATAAATCTGAAACGGTTTTAACGGCCTCAACGGTGCCAAATACATCGTGTTGATTAAGCTTTTGGCCAACAGACGAGATGTCTACATAAACAATATCGCCCAATTCGCCTTGAGCGAAATCAGTAATGCCGATGGTTGCCTGATCGCCTTCAATTTTAACCCATTCGTGGTCTTTTGTGTACTTTAAGTCTGCAGGAATATTCATAATACGCTTAAATATAAGTTGTCGCAAAAGTAAGGAAATATGGGCAGGCTTTGATTTCTTTTCATGAGATATTTCCCAGCAGTTAGCGCGAAATTTTCCACACAGATTGCCGAGGACAGATCGGAATCTTTGAATTTTAAATTTTAAATTTAAAATGACTACTGCGCCAGGTTAAACAGAATCTTCACACCACCGCGCGTTGTCGATCTGCGGAACGAATTGGTAACTAATGGCTCATTAACGCTACGTTCCACATAAGCTTGCACCCGTAGTTTTTGACTTACAAGGTAGCTTACGTTGGGTCGTAGTTGAAAGTTGATGTTTCCGTTTGTAACGGTGTTCACTTCTTCAATTTTGCGCTGGATCGTTCGGTTGTTCGTAATACTCATGTTCAACTGAAAAGTAATATCGTTCTTCAACGTAATTACTCGACCCTGACTCTTAAGCGGTAACCTCATATTGTTTTTTGTGTATCCCAAATCAACTGACCAATCTTTACTATTGAGTTCAGTAATTTGTGCATTAGAGATATTGAGTGCTAGATCGCGCTTGGTTTTATACTCAAATCTGAAATTCAATTTCTTTCTGGTTCTGAAGTTCACTCCAACCAACGGTGCAAACTGTTCACTAATCATTACCTGACTAATTATGTAAACAGGAATTAACTCGCCACTTGCGTTGGTCTGAGAAGCAAACAATCCATTGTTATAATCTGCAATAGGATTGCTAAGCGCTACATTATTATATTCGAGCGAATTAGAATAATTCACAACCGAGTAAGATGAATTGTAAGCATGGTTGATAGTAATCGATTGGAAAACATCTTTTAAGGCTTCAATTTTTCCTAACCCGGTATAATCAAATCGCCAGTTTGGAATCGGTATTTGTGGAAACGGAGAAAGATTAACGGTCTCTGCAGATTTGCCGGTGTACGCTGCTATAAAAGCAGGAATTAAAATGTCCTGCGATTTAGTTTCATACGAATTTCCAGTAACGCGGGTAAACCGATCTTGAAGCAAGGAAATATTTTCTTCAAACTGTTTAAAAACAGTTGAGGTAAGACTCTCGTTATTTTTAAAAGCAGTATTAATAGTTAGCGTTGAAATTTTATAGGACCCAACACGACTTGGACCTAAAGACTCATAGAACGAACCTGTAGAATCTATTCGATAAATTTCCTGAAAGGAGGTCACCGAATTCTTTTTAATATCTAATTGAATTTTAAAATCGTTTGATGGTTCGAGTGAAGCCCTCAGCCCAAGATCTTTCATTTGATTTTGTGTATAGGGCGTTGTTAATCTTTTACTTGTTGAAAGCCAGCCATTTTTTCCGGCTTCTACTTGAAAATCTGATTTCTGTTGGCCAAGAACAAATCCCCAGCCTGGTGCACCCCACCCTTTGCCCAATCCAAATAAGTATGGATCGGGTGTAAAGCCTGGTAAAATTGTTCCTTGAGTAATGGTATAGGTTCCAGTAATATTTCGAAGCGACATAATAAGTCGCAAAACTCCTTTCACTAATTTCAAATCAGGTGGTCGCCTGACTGTATCAGGTTGGGTAGGTTTATTTTGGGCGGCCGTTGGTGCAGGTGGTCTTTTTGGTGTGTTTACTCCTTTCAGGAATCCGATTTTGTTATACAGTTTAACCATATCAATGCGTCCGCTCAGCGCCTGCTCTTGTGTGTTCTGAATAATGTTTCCAAGTTTCAAACTCGGATCTTTCTCTAAGGGCCCAGCACGCCAGTTGTAGCCTACATTATATCGGTATTCAGTACCTAGCCAATTGGTAAGTGGAAATTTTTCAAAGGGAAGTGTATAATTGGCGGTAATATTTTGATCGAAGTTTTTCATTCGGCCAAAATTCTTCAAATTCCTGATTACAATATCCAGCGAATCCTTATTATCAAGATCGCCATTGGGTTCATCAATAATTGCATTGACCTGCGATGAATAATCCAGATTCAAAGACTTTGTTAAACTCCAACGCACATTATAAAAGCGGTTGAAAACAAAAAACTTTTGAAAGTTTGGGATAGAACTACTGGCATCGCTATTTGAATTGCGATAAACGATTTTACTGAACGATCGATCTAACTCACCGCGCACAGAAATATTAGAAGGCAACGGATTGAAATTAAAATCCTTAATCAATTGCAAGAAAGGTGACGAAAATGCTTTTACTTCTTTAAAAGGTTCAAAGCCTTTAAAAGTAGGGGAGTACTGCCAAGCCACAGCGCCTTTATAGTTTCGCCTGGTGTTTTCCTGAAGGTTAAAATTAGTTTGAGTTGCTTCACTATACGCATAGGTAAATGAAAAGTTCTCTATATCATAAATATGGGGTTGGGCTTCTTTGTTTAATTTAACCTTTCGAACATTTGTAAAATTCAAACTGCGCCTAACAGACTGATCCTGAATCAACTTTCTATAAGCATCTTTTTCACCTTCTGTGTTGAATGATTTCAACGCGGCCTCAAGCCGCAAGTCCGGGTTGGCCGGATCAAAGTTTGGTTTTATAGTTGTGTTTTCATAACTGATGAACATAGGAATTTTCAAACCAGTCCAGGTTGGCAATAATTTATCCACGTTAATGTTGGCCGACACATCGTATGCAGTTGTTTCACCGCGCGCCCGTTCTGAAATTTTTGATTGCACATTTCCATAACCAAAACTTATGTGACGCAGTGATCCAGTAATTGTTCCTAAGTCGGCAAGTTTTGTATTGAGCACCACATTGGTTGCCCAGCCTGCCGTTCGATCGAAATCAGTTAGTCGCATTTCATTTGCCCACAAACAAACATCGTATGGCTTGGCATCATTGCTGCGCGGATTTTTCACGCCAATCATCATCAATCGTACTTGACTCAAGTCTGGCCGACCGAGTATGCGAATGCCATGCTTGCCTGCTGGTTCAGGGCCAGCCTGTGGATATAAGATACCGAGATTATACCCTTCGCGATCGCGTCTTGCTTTTAATGCATAGAGATCATTCAGATCAAGATCGATTTGATTTTGATCGGGCCAAACGGCTTCAATAGTCCTTCCATCCTCAGGCCGGGTAATTTTTAGTGGCAACTCAATTTCATAATAGTTTTCATCGAAGTCTGTGCCAAGCCGAAGAAACCCTACCAACTCGTTATCCGGAATTAGCTTGCCATTGCTGCTATACGCACTCATAAACATTTTTATCCGACCATAGTTAAAAAAGTCCATAGTCACATTTTTGAAAATAGCACGCGCATCGCCATCGGGCAATTCGGTTACACACATTTGCACCGACTGTTCATTTAACCTGCGTTGTACAGCGGATGTATTATCGCGGTCGCGTCTTAGTGGTTCAATGTATCCGGGTTTAATAGCCGTTTCTTGAGCGTTCTCTTCAACATTTACAACTGAAACTGAAAAATTATCAAGGTTGGGTTCAATCGGTTCGCCAAAGCGTGATTCTTCTAAGTTGGCTGTGTAGCGCCTCCAGCGATTACCTACCGTTCTGAATTTTGCCATTCGTAAAACTACGGGCTCAGTAAAGCCGGTTAAATACATACGCGCGTAGCGAATGGATTTGAAGCCTTCCAGGTTTCCAACCTTCTCATCAAATTGCCTTATTGGAATTCTGAACAGATACCACGTTGCATCTGGATGGTCTAGCGCAGGGACAGCATCGACAATGTATTTGCTTCCTGCTTTTAAAGAATTTGGATTCAAATCAATACCGTAAGAATAGTACTCTTCAAGATCGCTTAACGTATTATCCTGGTTTAGATCTTCATTATCTGGTATCGTATAACTGGATTGCGGCAGTACGTCTGCACCGGTAAGCACGGGAGTGTTGTTTTCCATGCCATTGAAATTTTTGTATCGTTCTAAGATTTTAGCATCCGCTGCATCGAAGGTTGAACTTAGAAAATAATTAAAGTCATCGGCCGATGGATCTTTTGAAAGTTCTTGTCGCAATGTTGGGTTAGTGATAGAGTTTAAGAACCCAGAGAATTTATTCCGTTCATAAGTATTGTTAGCACCATCTAATCCCACATCTTGAAAAGGTCGGCCAGTAGGATTATTATCGAATGCATTGTTTAGGTATTGCTTAGTAGTAACATAACCCCAGTTGTTAGAGGTAACATTTAATGCTGTAGTGTCACCGTCTGCGGGGAGTCCATTTTCAAAAGCATGTTTACCATCGCGCATCACATCCTCCGAAATACTACCTAATTGAAATACCATTTTTCCACCCGTTGTATTTGATTTTGGGGGGTTGACTCCGTCATTGATTACACCCTTTGGATTATTAATGAACGGATCCAATAACCAAAATTCTATATACTCCACATTCGCCTTATCAAAATCGACTTCGTTTCGTATTGCGGTTGTTATACCGCCCCAATTGCGGGCTGGGTTCTTTAATGTTCCATTTGCGTTTAAATCAGGATTATAATTATAAGGGCCTCTTTCGGAGGGATAGTAAGCAACATCAAAAACAGGCTCAAAGAAATTTCCAATCTGTGCGTCAAAAAGCGGAAAAATTTCTCTTGGAAGAACTGCTCTTACATAATGATTTTCCAATTCCGTCTCATCAATGTTGGTTGGTTTAAATCTTCCGCCTGAGCGATAGAAAACATTATCCACTTGATACCAGGCCAGCTTTGCACGCTTAAATCCAGCTTCCCGATCGTTGGGTGCGCCCAAGGTGTTATCAAACTCTGGGGGCACAGCGGCTAGCCTCCAGGATTGCGGATTTAATAAGCTATAAGGTGTTGCTGTGTTTTCGAAATCATCGATAAAGGATGTGCCGTCACCATCCACAATGTTGGATGTGCCCGGGAGAAGTTGTGCAAACTCAGCGTTTAATGTAACAGTGGATTGTTCTTTGGTTTGTAGGAAGGGTAGGTAGTCAATCAACTTTGTTAGTACGCGCGAATTTTTTCGCATGTTAAAATCTACTCCATACTGTAGGTTGCGCGCAGGCTCGTTACCTATCAGGTTACGGCTTATAAGGGGGCGTTCATTATAATACAAGAAGGTAGAACCAATATTAATATCATCACTGAGTTTATAGTCTAATCGGGTGCCTAACAACGATCGGGTTTGAAATGCAAAAGGATCTTGTTGCTCGTAGGTGATGTCGAGATCTTTTCCGGAACTCAGAATACCTTCGTTTAGGATTGTTACTTTACCGAATGTATAATCAACGGTGTAGTCGGTTCCTTCCCGCAAAGGTGTTCCACCCGCAAAAACTTTTACCGAGTTAGGTGAAATATTAAAACCTTGAATAATAATTTCTTTTCCAGAGCCTGCTTTAAAAGATCCCGTTAAGTAAAATTTGTTTTTTGTAGCAACTAGTTCGGCTTCAGCTTTTGTTGTGCGATACAAGGTGTCGTACACATACTTGTTAATCAATTGATCGCGTAAAGCAACATTTGTTTCATTTGCAAAAAGTTTTCTAAGTGCGTCATCAAAAGGGTGGAGGAAAGGAAAAATAATAGCTCCTGTCTCGGTATTCACAGTAACTTTCTCAACAAAATCAAAATTTCCATCTGGTTGAGGATCGTTGTATGGATTCAGTCGATCAAGCCCGAAAACTTGTATCAATTGCTGTGTGCGTGCAAACTCACCTTCCTGCAGTTGCGGGTTATCTATACCCGTGCGGTCATCACGATAAATTATGCGTAATTGAAATCCTTCGCGCGTAAGTTGCGTTACGTTGAGGTTGTAAATATTTTTCATCATCAAATCCCACGTAGGAATAATCTTTCCCGTCTTGTCTTTGATGCTGATCTTGCGAGGCCTGAGCAATTTAAGAAAGGCTACTTCATCTTCTGGTTTGTTACCATAGTCTTCGGTCATTTCGCCAACCTTATAGTTACGACCGTTGTAGGTATACTCATAGGCCACTGCCAGTGCTTCGTCATTTTGAAGTTTGCGTTGCAGCGTTAAGTAGCCAAGCTCTTTATTAAAGGTATATTCTGAAATGGCCAGCTTACGCGCACTAGTTATTTTTTCAAAGTCTGTACCGTTAACAAGACCCAGTCCTTCCAAAGCCTGGTTGATTCCGTCAGAGTTGGCGGGAAGGGAACTGACTTGATCGAATAAATTACTTGCCGTATTTGATGTTGGAAAACCTGCCGGTGCGGCTGAAGTTATAATATCTTTTCGGTAACGTTTATCAGCTTCGCCCAGGTCCATTAAGCCCACCACGTTACGCAAGGTTTGTGTATCATTTTGTCGGTTGAGCAAGTACACTTCAACCCGGGTGATGTAAACACCGGAGGTAATCTGCGGAAGTGTGCCAAGCCACCCTTCAAAATTATCGTGGAAGAATTGCCCCAAGAAAAAGTGCCGGTTTTCATCGTAGTTAGATGCAACAATTTCAAAGGGCCTTCCTTGTGCCGCTCCATTCGTGCTACCTTGTACTTTAATAGAGGATTGTTTACCGCGCTGCGTGGTAGCGATAGTCGTTACAAACATTTTACCAAACTGCATTTGCGCCTTTACACCAAATAAATTTTGTGAGCCTGTAATCAAGCTATTGTTAAGCGGCAAACTCACATTTCCTATTTCTAACTTTTTTAAGATATCTTCTTTAAAACCTGTGTACTCCACTTTCATGTTATTCTGAAAGTCGAACGAGTTATTGTTATCGAAGTTTGTGGTAACGGAAAGTTTTTCGCCCACCTTACCTACCACACTTAAATTTATTTGCTGGTCGAATTCAAAACCACCGTTGCGTTGCTGACGGATTGGGATAGACGGGTTTTCAATTTTTTGAAACTGGGCGCCAAAATCTAAATTCACAAAGCCCCTCGGAATCAATTCAACATAGCTGCCTCCAAAAATCCGGTCTAGTACTGGGCTAACATAAATTTTTGGAATGAGGTTGCGGCTGCTCACAGCACTTTCACCATCCAAAGCCCGGCTGCGCGATTGCCAATAATTTCTTTTGAGAATCAAATCTTGCTGGCGACTAAACTCCTCAAAGGTCATGGATGATGGCGGCCTGAAATTTAGGGGCCCAATCTTTTCATAAATATTGTAATGCAGGCCAGTGTCTATTTCTAGTTCGGTGCCCAGGCTTTTTGGGTTTTTAAGAAATAATGGCGAGTAGGTGGTGAAGTTTGAGAAGGGATCGCCATACCGATCGCGCGTTCTAAAAAACGGGCGATACGGATTGGTTTCAGTACGGATTGTATCGACAGTATCCTTCTGCTGGCCATGGGCCATAGGGGCATGCAAGCAAAGTGCGAGGCAAATGCCCAGTCCGAGAATGAACTGAATCTTCCGTGTAACTACAATCAATCGTGGTTCAGGCGTTTTTTAGTGCTTGCTTAACGAGCTCTTCTAAACTAATAGTATTTCCTGACTTCTTCAGGACCGAATCAACGCTTTTTTCAGCCGCTAATTTGGTTATGCCAAGCGTCATTAAGGCTGTTAACGCCTCATGCCGCACAGTATTGTGTGCAAAACCAGGTTTTCCAGTATCATCAAGCTGGTCTTTTCTAAGCTTATCTTTCAACTCGAGTATTACCCGTTGGGCAGTCTTTCCGCCAATACCCTTTACGGCTTGCAGGGCAGCCGCATTTTCGCTTACAATGGCGGCCCGCAATTCATTTGGAGGCAAATAAGAAAGTACAACCAACGCTGTATTGGGCCCGACTCCGTTTACCGAAATGAGGTGTTGAAACATTTGCTTTTCAAGTTCATTAATAAAGCCATACAAGATTTGGGCATCTTCGCGCACGTGCAAATACGTAACAAGTTTCAGGTCTTCCTTGTCCTTAATTTCAGAAAATGTGTGCAATGAAATGCTCACTTGGTAGCCAATTCCATTTACATCAAGTATTATAAAAGTGGGCTCTTTGTGAACGAGCTTGCCTTTAAGATATGCAATCATAAAAGTTTAAAAAATGAATGCAGTTTACGAGGATTTGGGCAGGTAAACAAATATAAAAGCAAGGTCAATAACTGTTATGTGTGCAGATTTTATAGTACTCTAAAAGGCAGTCTCAAATAATTTACTTTTCTGTAAGAAAATGATTTTTTGATGTACTAATAAAAGTATAAAAGCAATTGAATGAAGGATAGTGAACAGCGAAGTGAGATGTGTTTAAGCTACGGCTGGATTGTCACTCAGCGTAAACCCTCGGTCTGTATCCTTAGTGAAGACACCATAGTCGTTAAATTAAGCCTCGTTAGAGGCGAAATATAGGTAGAATAGAATTTTATAGGTAAATAAAGTACCGTAGGCACGAAATATATTACGTCCCTACAGGACTCGACTACATTTCTGATTAAGACTGTTGCCGATATTTAGTTCCTACGGAACATTAAATTCTCTTAAGTTAACGACTATGGGGAAGACACAGACCACGGGCGGCAGATTTTGAAAATACTCAAAAGAAGCAGGCTTGAATTATTTACTTTTCTGTAAGAAAATGATTATTCGAAGTACTAATAGAGTGTAAAGTAATTAAATGAAGGATAGCGCACAGCGGGATGTCTTTAAGCAATGGTTGTAAACCCTCGGTCTGTATCCTTACAGACCGAAACTTTTTGTGTTCTGTGAGGACACAGACCATTGGTGAGAAACTAATTATTTGAATAACTAATGAGTAAAACCAAGTAAATGAAGGATAGCGATCAACGAGATGTCTTTAAGGAATGGTTGAATAGTCACTCAGCGCTATTATTTAAGATAGTGAGAGCCTATACGATTACTGCGGATGATCGGGACGATCTCTTTCAGGAAATATCCTTACAGGTTTGGAGATCGATACCCAACTTTAGACATGAGGCGGCAGTTACAACCTGGCTTTACCGAATTGCCCTTAATACTGCGTTGCGATGGAAGAGCAATGAAAAAAAGCGTGTGACGGAAGATTTGGCATCGATGCCAGTTTTGCAAGCTGAAAGCAAGCCTCAAAATGAACGTATAGATTGGTTGTATGATGAAATCAGTAAGCTAAATGAAATTGACCGGTCGCTTTGTTTGTTGCTGCTTGACGATTTTAGTTATAGAGATATGGCCGACATACTTGGTGTTTCTGAAAGTAATGTTGCGATAAAAATTCATCGTATTAAAAAGTATCTGATTGAACAATCAAAAAAGAGTCAACACTATGAAATTTGAAGAAATGAGAACGATATGGGACGAACAGAACAAACAGCACTTGTTTGTAGTTGATGAAAAACTTCTTCAGCAAAATATTGAAGGAAAGAAGCGTTCAAGTAGCAACCTAGTTAGTAGGATTGAAATCATGCTAATTGTGGTAAATATTTTTTCGGGTAGTATTGTGCTGGGTTTAAATATTCAACATGCAGCAAATCTGTTTAATAATGCGATGGGTATACTTATGTTGGCTACCGCGATGTATCTTTATTTTAAACGAAGCAGCCGGCTAAAAAGTGAAAACCGATTTGATCGAACCATGTTGGGTGATCTTGATCATGCAATTGCAAATGCAACCTATCAGGCAAGACTTTCTTACGGCATGCTCTTTTATGTAATGGCCATTGGAATTCTGATGTTTCTAAATGCGATGGCTGAAAACAAATCGTTCACTATACTTTTAACAATTACTGTACTATTTGCAATCACCATCTACTTAGCAAGTTGGGAACACAGAGGATGGCATGTGGCCAGGAAAAAAAGACTTGAAGCTATGCGCGCAAAATTAGTTGAATGAATTACAAATGATCATTCTGTTCGTGCAGTTGCGCATCCACTACAGCAATTGCTGCCATATTCACAATCTGGCGAATGGTGCTACCCAGTTGTAAGATGTGTACAGGCTTTTTCATGCCTAACAAAATCGGACCGATTGCTTCCGCTCCACCAATCTCCATCAATAACTTATAGGAGATGTTTGCCGCTGCTAAATTCGGGAAGATAAGCGTGTTCGCGCCTTGCTCTGATAAAGCACTGAATGGATAGATTTCTTTTTGCAAATCAGTATCAAATGCAACGTTGGCTTGAATTTCTCCATCAATTACTAAATCAGGGAATCTTTGTTTGGCCATACGCACTGCTTCGCGTGTCTTTTCAGGTATTTCCCCTTTGCTCGACCCAAAGTTTGAATAACTTAACACCGCAACCCGCGGATCTATATCGAAGAATTTAACACCCCGAGCCGTGAGTCCAATGATTTCTGTGAGTTCTTCTTTTGTAGGATCTACGTTTACTGTGCAATCGGAGAAGAAGAAGCTTCCCTTCTTATTCATGATAATGTACATGCCCGCCACGCGCTTTACACCTTCGGCCATTCCAATAATTTGAAGGGATGGAAGAATAGTTTTAGGATAGTCTTTAGTCAACCCAGATACTAAAGCATCGGCCTCACCAAACTCAACCATCATAGCACCAAATGCATTTCTATCGCGCATCACTCGATAAGCATCTTTTAACGTTGTTCCTTTACGCTGTCGTTTAGCATAAAATGCTTTTGCATACTTCTCTTCACGCGCTTCCTCTTCCCGAGGATCGATAATCGTACATCCTTCAATATCTAATCCGTGCTCTTCTACTAATTTCTGAATCTGTTCACGATAGCCTAATAAGATAGGATGAGCAATTCCTTCATCTTGTAAAATTTGTGCAGCCTTTAAAATCTTTGGATGATCGGCTTCAGCAAACACAATATTCTTAGGACTCTTCTTTGCACGCTCAATGATGCGCGATGTTAATGTGGAATCAATTCCAATGCGCTTCAATAACTCATTGTTGTATGCTCCCCAATCGGTAATAGGTTTACGTGCCATACCTGACTCCATGGCCGCTTTAGCAACGGCCGGAGATACGGTTGTAATTAATCTTGGATCGAGTGGTTTTGGAATTAAATAATCTCTCCCAAACTGAATTCGCTCTACACCGTACGCTTGAAAAACCATATCTGGAACAGGCTCTTTGGCTAATTCAGCAAGAGCATGCACAGCAGCCAATTTCATTGCTTCATTTATCTCGGTAGCGCGCACGTCCAGTGCGCCTCTAAAAATATAAGGAAACCCAAGCACATTGTTCACCTGGTTAGGATGATCGGAGCGACCAGTACCCATAATTAAATCAGGGCGGGTTTTCATGGCAAGATCATACGCTATTTCAGGATCAGGATTCGCCAAAGCAAACACGATCGGATCTTTTGCCATGCTCATTACATATTCTTGCGTAATGGCATTGGCAACGGATAGCCCAACAAACACATCGCAACCTTTCATCGCTTCTTGCAGTGTGGTAAGTTTTCGGGAGGTAACAAATTCTGATTTTATTGCATCAAGCCCAATGCGGTCTTTGTTTATTACACCCTTACTATCGCACATGATCAGGTTCTCTTTCTTAAGCCCTAATGCCATGTATAGTCGCGAACAAGAAACAGCCGCAGCACCGGCACCATTTACTACCAATACAATCTCTTCAATTTTTTTATTTACTACTATCAAGGCATTAAGTAATGCCGCGCTTGATATAATAGCGGTTCCATGTTGGTCATCATGCATGACGGGAATGTTCATCTTCTCACGCAACTCAGCTTCAATCTTAAAACATTCGGGCGCTTTAATGTCTTCCAGATTTATTGCGCCAAAGGTTGGCTCAAGCGATTTTATAATTTTGATCAATGAATCTGCATCTTCTTCATCAATTTCAATATCGAAACTATCAATGCCTGCATATTTCTTAAACAACACGGCCTTTCCTTCCATCACAGGCTTGGATGCTTCGGGACCTATGTTACCAAGACCTAATACAGCCGTTCCGTTGGTGATTACAGCAACGAGATTCCCCTTAGCGGTATATTTATAAACATCATCTTTGTTGGCCGCAATTTCTTTACAAGGTTCAGCAACACCGGGTGAGTATGCCAGTGCCAAATCAAGTTGAGTACTCAACATTTTGGTTGGCACTACTTCAATTTTGCCGGGCTGCCCTTGAGTGTGATAATTAAGTGCGTCTTGTTTGCGGATTTTAATAGACATAGAGATTCTAGTTAGAAATTAGAATAAGCAATTTACAACCTAACCGATAGGAATTATTAATAATCAATAGAAATTATTAATTGCTTAGATGAGTAATATCTTATTTGTTAGTCTGAGCTAATTCTCCACTCGTTCTAAACGTATAAAGAATAGTTTCAAGTTCGCGAATAAGCTCGCGCTGATCTTTACTTGGACTGTAGGTAAATCCTTCGATGTAATACATCATCGCTAAATCTTCATCCACAAAAGAAAACGAGATAAAAGGGCCACCCATAGTTAAGTTATTGGTTCGCCACAAGCCACGCATTTCAACAGCAAATTTTTTGTTGAATATAATCTCTTTCGTGATTATAGGTTTGTAAGGAACAGAAGTTTCAGTTACCAAGTAAGTTTCAATTCTTTCAGGGTCTTCAAAAATATTATAGCGGCAAATCTGATCGCGCCAAGCAATTAAACTGTCAGGTTTAAACTGTTCTTGTGAAATATATTTTTTTCGTGTTATAAAAATATCTTTATCATCATACGGATTGATTTGCCGAAGCCAAAAGAAATTAGAATCGTTGGCAACTAACTGAAACCCAAACGGAACTTTTATTTCGCAATTGAATTTTTTGCGCAGAATTTCAGGAATTCCTTTTGATTGTTTTGACTTAAACAGTGCTACAGTCAACCGTTCACGTTCGCTTACATCAAAGTGTTGTACAAGTTTTGTTCCGTAGGTTCTTATTTTTTTTATCAATTCTTTTTCAGTGTTTCCAAAAAGGAATAGCACTTCCTGATTTTTTGCAAATAGGTTTTTTGTATTCTGACTGAAAAGATCAGGGTTTGATTTTATTTTTTGAAGCGATTCAGGCGTGAATGTTTTTCTAATCTGACTGGCACCTACCGATCGTTGATCGAGTGTAACTGCATAGATCAAATTTCTTCGCTGCTTTAGTACATAATTCATTTTTCGCGGATCAATCCAACGCATGTGAAAAATCGATTCTTTTCTGGGTAATCCATCCATCTCAGCACTGAATAAGGAATCCAGAACATCGCCTAATGCACCTTTCCACTGTAATGAATCCATCACTAAAAAAATATCGCCCGTCTTTCCGGATGCGTTAGGCAAATTATTTCCACTAGGATCGGAACAGGAAACTAAAAAAATGAAAACGGAAATGAATAGTGGAAATAGGTACTTCATGAATCAACGATAAAATTAGCCACGTCTATAATTCCTAATGACGACAATCGTCACAGATTTTCTCAAATTAACCAACAATCAATTTTTGACCTGGTTGCAGGTTGTTGGTTTTTAGATTGTTTAATGTTTTTATTTTCTCAACAGTCAGGCCGGGAAGTTTTTTCGAAATATCCCACAAGGTATCGCCTGGCTGAACAATGTATGTTTTGGTATCAGGCGACAGCAGCACCGGCTCAGCAGCAACACTTCGGGAGGATACCACAGCTTTAGCAGGCGAAACCCAAATAATTAACCGTTGATCGGTGCGAATTGTATTCCCCGAAAGATTATTCCAACTCTTAATATCCTCAATACGCGCGCCATGTCGCATAGCGATTGATCCAAGTACATCGCCAGATACAACTTTATAGGTAATACGTTCCCGGCCAATTGTATTAACCGAAGGATTCGCAGCATAAAGTTCATTTTCTATTCTTCCAACTCGTGATGCAGAATCTAATATGCTGGCGCGATTTAAATCAAGTGCAGCCTTAGCGTGAATTGGCATTTTAATTATTGGGAATCGACTATTTGCAGGAAGAACATTTCGGATTACAGCTGGATTTAATTTTTGCAAATCTTCCAAACAAGTTCCGGTTAACTTAGCTAATGTTTCAAAATGTAAAAATTGTTTGACAGCCAATGTATCATATTGAGGTATTTCTTCACGAGCGGTTTCTACAAGATTGTGTTGTTCCGTATAATTCATTGCGTATATAATTGCAATAAATTGCGGCACATACGCCCGCGTTTCTCTTGGCAAGTGTGGGTACACTTCCCAAAAAGATTTTTTATACCCTGATTTTCGCACTGATTTTCGTACTGTGCCCGGCCCTGAATTGTAAGCGGCTAAGGCTAACTCCCAATTACCAAACATTCTATATAACTGTGCTAGATATCGACAAGCAGCATCAGTTGATTTTTCCGGATCCATACGATCATCAACATACCAGTCCGTTTTCAAGTCAAAGTACCGGCCTGTGCCCGGCATAAACTGCCAAAGCCCGACAGCCCGAGCTTTCGATACCGCTCTTGGATTTAATCCGGATTCGATGATGGATAAATACTTTAGTTCATCGGGTAGATTGTAGTCACTTAAATATCTTTCGAACAGCGGGAAGAATAAATCTTTTCTTCGCTGCATCATGCGAGTATAATCACGATTGCGCACCGTGAAGTAGTCGATAAAACCATGCACAGTATTATTGTAGGTAAGCGGTATTTGCCGTTGAATGCAACTTAGTCTGTCGGCAAATAACTCTGGAGTATCATCACCGGGAATGTATTCTAAATTGCTTGGAAGAATGATTAACTCAACTACAATGGAATCTGTAGGAACCTGATCGTTTGTTGGCTCAGGAAGCGCCAGCGTATCGGGCTGTTGTGCCTTGGCGAATGTTGAGATTAGAGCAAAAAATATGGGTAAACTAAAGTACTTGTACAAAGAGCTAAGATTTCTTAAATAGGACAGGGGTCTCACCGCTCTAAGCGGGCTTACCCCTAATAACTTCGTATATAGTTTAATTAAGTAGTATTTCATCACTTTATATCAAACCCGTAAAGGCAAAATATTACGCTAAGTTCATAATAACCTGCGACATCTGAAAGAGTTTAGACTCTTCGAAGTCATCGGCAGTTAATTGGAGCCCAATTGGCAAACCTTCTTTATCAAATCCGCAGGGCACCGAAATAGCAGGCACACCGGCTACATTAGCATGAACGGAAAACAAATCGGCCAAGTACATTTCAATAGGATTGTTTGTATGCTCGCCAATCTCAAAAGCGGTTGTGGGTGTAGTAGGAGAGAGAATAACATCATAATCAGAAAAAATTTCTTTCGTCTTTTCGCGAATCAACCGTCTTACTTTTTGTGCTTTGGTGTAATAAGCATCGTAATAACTTGCACTTAGCACAAACGTTCCCAGTAAAATTCTTCGTTGCACTTCTTTGCCAAATCCTTCGGAGCGAGTTTTTTTATAGAGCGATTGAAGGTCCGTTACCTGCTCACTTCGATAGCCATACCGCACACCATCATACCTCGATAAGTTTGAACTTGCTTCGGCAGTTGCCAGAATATAATACGTGGGTAAAATATATTCGCTTAACGGAAAATCAATTGGCTCTACAGTATGCCCTGCTTCTTTAAGTTGCTGAATTTTCTCAGCCATTAAATCTTTTATTTCGGGCTGTAACGCTTTCGATTCAAATGCATCGCGCAGGTAAGCAATCTTGAATGTTGTTTTTTTTGCAGTTGTTAATTCCGATTGATAAGTAGGCACTTCCTTTCGGGAAACCGTACTATCAAACTCATCGGCACCTGCAATAACTTCAAGCACTAAAGCTATATCTGTTAACTTCTTTGAAAAGATGCCGATACAATCAAAGGAAGAACCATAAGCAATTAAACCGTGACGCGAGATGCGCGAATAGGTTGGCTTTAACCCAAGAATGCCACAAAATGCTGCTGGTTGGCGCACTGACCCACCGGTATCCGATCCAATAGAGATATCACACAAATTGGCCATTACAGCAACTGCTGAGCCACCCGAAGATCCACCGGACACACGCGAGTTATCAAGATCATTTAATACTGCACCGAATGCCGAGTTTTCGTTTGATGAACCCATAGCGAATTCATCACAATTTTGTCGGCCAATAATAATGGCGTCTTCATCCAATAAACGTTGAACTGCAGTAGCATTAAATTGAGATTCAAAACCATCCAGAATTTTACTGCTTGCCTGCAGCGGATGATCTTTGTAGCAAAGCACGTCCTTAAGGCCTATAACAAGACCTGCTAACTTACCCGCCTTTTTATGTAGGATTTTGAAATCAATCGTTGCAGCTCGGGCAAGTGCTTCTTGCCCATACACACTCAAAAAAACATTGAGGTGTTTCTTCGCATCGATGTTGGTGAGAAATCTGTTAATCCTGTCAACACATGAAATGTCCGTTGGAACAACAGACCTACTTGCCTGATCATTAACAACGGACATTCCATGTGACATTTAAGAAACAAAAATTAACACTTGAAAGAGTTCCGTCAAAAAGATTGTTTGATAAATCTGTTAAGTTCGACTCCGTACTCAATGCTTACTTATCGTCAATCTTAGGAACTTGCTTTCCGGCATCGTCAACTTCTTGCTTTACATCTTTCACGGCATCCTTGAACTCTCTGAAGCCCTTACCTAATCCTTTAGCGAATTCAGGTATTTTCTTAGCTCCAAAAAATACTAATACGAACAAACCGATTACAACCCACTCGCCCATGCCGGGCATTCCAATCAAAATAATAGCGTCCATAATAAAGAAATTTAAGTATGTAAAGATATAGAAATATGCTTAAACGAGTAACGAAAGAGGTTTTCTTTGCTTACAAAACGGACTGAATTCAATGATTTTACCGTTCAGCCTAGTTTCTAAGCCACTCCTGTGGATCGAGGGCATCAAAATTTTTCCTTATCTGAAACCGGAGTTCGGAGATACCCTCACCATTTGATAATACATTGCCAATTTCCTGGTTGGTATTCACCTTTTGACCTTGCTTTACGGAGATGTCCTTTAAGCCAGTATAAACGGTAAAAAAATCACCATGTTTTATAATCACTGTACTGCCAATACCTGGGGTAAACGCAACTCGACTAACCTCTCCATTGAAGATAGAATGAACTTCCTCACCCTGCTTTGTTTGAATGTTAACGCCATCATTTTGGATTATAATTCCTTTTAACACCGGGTGCTGTTGGCGACCAAATTTTTGAGACACAAAACCTGATGCGGGCCAGGGAAATTTATTTTTATTTTCTTCAAAGGAATTCGATAATGCAACCGTTGCCTCGCGCGTGTTCTTTTTGTTGTCGCGTGCTTCACGCGCTGCTCGTTCTAATTCTTCCTTTATGATTTTTGCAATCAGGTTATCTAATTCTGCCAGCGCCTTGCGCGTAACCTCTATATCTTTTCTCAATTGTTTTTCCTGCCTCTCCAATGATTGAACGATGGTGCGTTGTTTCTGCTTTAAGTCAGTGAGTTTAGTATTCGCCTTAGTCTCATCGTTTAGCAAGTTAGTTTTCTCACCTCGTTTCACCTCAGTCACGCGCACTTGCTCTTTTAAAATATGCTGAACCTTTTCTATCGCTACGGCCTGATCTTGCCTTACCTTTCCATATTGCTCCATGTACTTGAGGCGCATCATCAATTGATCAAATGAATGAGCTGAAAAAAGAAACGTAAGCTTATCAACTTTTCCACTTGCCCTTTGTGCAGCAAAGAGCATAGATGCATATTCCTCTTTTAATTTTTTCACATCGCCCTCAAGCGCATCAATAATCTGATTGTTTTCACTAATGTCGTAATCAAGTAATGAGATTTCACTTTTGATTCCTTTCATTAAAGACTCTTGTTGCAAGATGCGCTGGTTAATAGCAACCAATTCACCCAAGGAGTTTTCTTTTTTTTCGCCAGTTTCAGCGAGAATTTTTTCTGTCTCTTTTATTTTCTCCAGATTTTCTTGCTTTTCTTTCTGCAATTGAGATTTGCTCTTTTGCGCAAACACAAGAGGTGAGACAAGTAAAAACAGTAGAATTAAAAAATATGATTTACCTGCGGTCATATCGTTTCGGAATATTGAAAGGGAATTTCAACTCCTTATTACCAATTTCGACTTTATTATATTCAAAACTAATGGTATTATTAATGATGCCTGCGGTGGTTTTATATAAAATACTTACCATTCCGTTATACGGAAAGTTTTTGTCGCCCAAAGGTTGGAAGTTAGAGTATTCTAAGTTCAATTTATTACTTGTGGATGACTCCACCAACTCTACCTTCTCAATCTTTTTGAGACTCGGATTAATAAGATTTTTTATAGTTACCGAGCCTTCGGTTTGAAGAAGCCTTTCGTAATCACCTTCGCGGCTAATTTCATCGTTAAACTGCTTTGGTCTAATAGGGTTACCCAACATGGCTGCTTCCAAAACAGCGTAGTCAATTTTAAAATTGAAACGATTAGAAAGTTCCACGTAATCAAAAACGTAATACTCCTTGTCAACAGTGCTTATAATTGTTATGGAGTCTTTATTAATTAAGGCTTTGCCGCCCTGAACACCAATTACGGAAAAATTCATCCATATTATACTGTCTTTATGAATTCTGATGTTGGCTTTTACCTCGCGTTCTCTTTTATCATCTTTAAAAACCATACGAGCCTTTCCATGCAGGTATCCAAAATCTATTTCTTCAATGTTAAGCGATGTTGGTGTATTTGGTAAGGTTGGAATTACTTTACGGTTACAGGATTGCAGGAAAATAACCGAAGCGAAAACCAAGAGAAGTGATTTTAAATTAGATGCCAATGGATAATTAGGATTAGTAGCCACTTCTATCAGTTAAGTTTTCGATTATTAATTTTTTTATCCAAGCTGGCATTACCTGCATCGCGTTGCTTTGCCTTTTGCCATTGTTTTACGGCATTGTCAATATCGCCTAATTGAAATAATATATCACCATAGTGTTCAAAATGTGTGGCTGTAGGTTGTCCGGTTTGAATAGCCTTCTCAATTACCTTTTTAGCTTCTTTATATTTTTCGCGCGCGTATAAAACCCATGCATGGGTATCTAAATAACTCGCGTTGTCCGGAAAATTCTTCACTAACAAAGATGACATCTTTTCTGCTTTATCAAGATTCTCTTTTCGTAAAGAAAGATAGTAACTATAGTTGTTGAGCACCATGTCATTATTTGGGTTAAACCTCAACGCTTCTTCATAGGCTTGATCGGATTTTGAATATTCTTTTGCGCCATTATAGCAATCGCCTAACATTGAGTTAAGTTCGCTGATAAACCCAGGATTTGTTGCAGACAATCGCTTTGATTGCTCCAATGAATAGGCGGCCTCTTTGTAATTTTTTTTCCTTAAGTGCGCAAATCCATTGAAGTAATAAATCATTGCCTGATTCGGAAACACTTCAAGCGCTTCTTCCGAATGCGCAAGCACACTATCAATTTGGTCGGCCTGAGTTTCTAAGTAAAGCAGGTTTTGCCATGCTTCAAAGCTGGCTGATCCACTACGCACAGTTTTTAAATATTCGCGTTTGGCTTCTTCGTCTTTTTCCAATGTCATAAATAAATCACCACCTACTAAATGCACGTTGCTTTCGTTTGGATAATTCGATTCGAGCTTGTCGAAAAGTTTTAAAACAAAAACTTCTAATTCAGGATCTTTGATTTTTCTGGTTCTATTCTGCGAAAGTGTGGCGTTGTAGGTTCCCATCATCAACACTTTGCTGCTCACATCAACTGCGGGGTCGTCAAAAACTTGGAGTACGTAATTTCTGGATTTCTCTTCCTGACCTTCGTCTTTGTAAAGTCCCGCCAAAATCATTTTTGAATTTCCTGCTTCAGGATGATCTTTTACAAAAGTTTCGATGTATTGAATGGCTTTACTCCGCTGTCCTACAGTTGCGAGCGTTTCAGCAAAACCAAGAACATAGCGTTCTTCATCCGGAAAGGCTTGTAATAGTTTTTCACCTTCGGCAATGGCTTCGTTTAATTTTCCTTTCTCTAAATAAATTCTTTGTTTTTGAAGGGACGACACTTCATTAACTCCCATCGTTTCTTCAGCACGATTGTACACTTTAAGAGCAGCGTCTTCTTTTTTATTGTAGAGATACAAGGCAGCAAGTTCAAACAGATAGTCATCGGTACCCTTTACCTCTTTCATCATTGTCTCCAAGGCATCCGTGGCTTTTTCAAAATCACCCAAGCTTGAATAGATGTTAGATGCTAATACATAGAAGTATTTGTTTTTCTTTTCATACTTCAAGGCGATTTCAATATTCTGCGCGGCCTTTTGCATGTCCTCATCCTTCGTTCCTTTTGCCAGAATTTCGGCAATCTTGTAATGAACGGTTGCGCTTGTTGGATTTAATTCGGCAACTCGCTGGAAATAGAGTAGTGCCTTAGCATAATCTTCCAGAATGAAATATTTCTCAGCTTCTACAAAAAAGAATTCTGCTTCACGTAAACGACCATCATTGGATTTAGGATCTGGATTGTTTTTTCTCTTTTGCGAAAACGCAGGCGTAGCCACCGTCAGCAGTTGAATGAAGGCGATAATAATGTATAAATGGAATTTTCTATTTGTCAACGGGCGAAGGATCAAATCGTACTAAAATCTCCCAAATCCAGGTCGGCAGATTTTCCTTCAAAATTAACGAAATTTCCTAAAAGACTGCTTTTTAAGGTTGCCCCAGAAAGGTTACAGTTCTTTTGAATAATAGAGTTAGCGATCCGGCTATCCCGTATTGTGGTGCCTGCTCCAATAGATACATGTGGTCCTATTACGGAGTTTTCAATCGTTACATCGTCATCTAAAAAAACCGGTGGAATGATTACGCTATTAATCAGTTTCGCTTTAGCGGAAATTAGTTTTTGATCTTTAATGAATTCCAGATAGCGTTGGTTGGTTTGAATCATGTTTGCTTTATTACCACAGTCAAGCCACTCCTGAACTTCGCCAGGAACAAACAAGGCTCCTTTCTTTTTCATATTTTCAAGAGCCGTGGTAAACTGATACTCGCCTTTTTCTTTTATGTCGTTATCCAATAAGTATTGCATTTCAGCACGAAGCTTTTCACCATCTTTAAAAAAATAGATACCAATAATGGCCAGGTCAGATACAAAGGTTGATGGCTTTTCCACCAGTTCTGTGATTTCTCCTTTCGCGTTCAACTTAACAACACCAAACTGCGATGGGTTTTCAACTTTTTGAACCCAGATAGTACCGTCAAGTGTGGTGTTCAATTTAAAGTCGGCCCGGAACAACGTATCTGCGAAAGCGACAATAACTTTTCCTTCAAATAATTCTTTAGCAAAAAGCAGCGCATGCGAAATGCCTTTCGCTTCTTCCTGATAATAGATTTTTCCTTCGGCCCCAACAGCTTTTGCTACGGCTTTTAAATCTTCCTCTACTTGCTTGCCAAATCTGGGATGAACGATGAAGCCGATTTTATTGATTGTCTCCGGACATACGCGGGCGATGTCTTCAACCAAACGATGAACGATGGGTTTGCCTGCAATTGGCAGCAGTGGTTTGGCAGTAGTTAATGTATGCGGCCGAAGCCGCTTGCCGATACCGGCCATGGGAATGATAATATTCATCAGTAGAAAGTTTAGCTCGTAGTAAAACTACAAATTATCAGGCGATAGGTTTGTTAAAATTCTTCCTTTCGGCCAAATAGATGAAGACCAGGAATAAAATTAGTATGAATGCATGAAATCCTGTCGCGAAAAGTTGGCTTTCAAAGACAACTCTATTTACAAGCAAAGTAATCGAATACGTGAAAATGATGTACCCTACATCGCGTGTTATAGTATAAGGTATTGGGTAATGCCGCTGACCAATTAAATAGCAAATAATTGCCATGGCAAAATAACAAAGCACCGCTGCGAGTGCACTGCCCATAAAGCCGAGTATCGGAATTAAAATAATATTCCCGACAATGGTAATCACTGCGCCAACTAAAGTTATGATTGTTCCCCAATGTGTTTTGTCCGTGAGCTTGAACCAAACACTCATATTATAATAGATACCTAAAAACAAATAAGCTAATAACAAGGGAGGCACGATAGAAAGGCCGCCCCAAAAATTGTCACCAATAAGATGTTTAAGAATATCGATATTAGTACTCACGCCAAGTAACACAATACAACAGGTAATTACGAAGTAGTGATTTATTTTAGCGAATAGTGCAGGCGAGTTTTTATCGTGGGCATTTGAAAAGAAAAATGGCTCGGCTGCATAGCGAAAAGCCTGAATGCCTAAGTTCATGAACACCGCAAACTTGTAACATGCGCCAAAAATTCCGCCCGCTTCTTTTTGGGTAACACCTGCGTAAAAATTCTCCGGAAGCCACCAGTCCAACATGCTTCGAGAAAACATTTCATTAATCATGCCCGCAACTCCGGTAATCATAACCGGATAGGCATACCGAAGCATGTGTGGAGAGATTGATTTGTCCCAAGCGGGTCGCCATGATAAAAGCGTTTTAATAAAAAATAGTACGAAAATTGAATTTGCAATTAGGTTTGCCAGAAACACATACCCGATTCCTACTTCAGGATTGTAATTAAGTTTTAAGAAATAGTAGTTAAGACCAATCAACAGTATCACGTTGATAACTTTTGCCGAAGCAAACAGTAACGCCTTCTTTTCTAGTCTTAATCGCGCGAACGGAATTGCAACCGCAGCATCGATTAACATAGTAATGGCGAGCCAACTAATAAAGTGCGGATTTGAAATTTGTAGTGAACTACCAATTGGGCTAGTGAAGACAACGAAAATGATTGTGAGTGGAACGCTGATTAGCAGCACACTTGTTTGAGCGAGATTGAAAATCCGTTTTGCATCCACGCCCGGTTTAGTGGCAAAGCGAAAGAATGCCGTCTCCATTCCAAACATGTAAAGAATGTTAATCACGCCAACCCAAGCATAGAGTTTTGTTATTTCGCCATACTCTTCCTGGCTGAACATGTTTTTGGTGTGTAGAATTACCAAAAAGAAGTTGAGCACACGCGGTAGCATGCTGCCCATTCCGTAGAGCACCGTTTCGCCAGCGAGTTGTTTTAGTTTGCTCACTATTCGCCTTTAAAGTTTGGGGTGCGTTTTTCTGCGAAAGCGGAAGTTCCTTCTACAAAGTCTTTTGTCGATGTAAGGCTTGCAAAATTTTCTGATTCGGATTTATAGCCAAAGTTTTCAAACTCGTAGCCGGCATTAATGCTTCTGATTAGGGCAGAGATTGCAAGTGGTGCTTTCTTAAAAATCTTGCCTAGAATTTTTTCAGCTAAAGTCAATGCTTCAGCTTTTGTGGCCACTACATGATTCACCAATCCAATTTCCTTGGCCTCGTGCGCTGTAGCCATATCGCCCGTCATAGCTAACTCCAAAGCTTTACCGCGACCAACTAACTGAGCCAAGCGTTGGGTGCCTCCATATCCTGGAATAATTCCTAATGATACTTCAGGTAAGCCAAACTTTGCGTTTTCAGTTGCAATGCGCAGATGGCAGGCCATGGCTAATTCGCAACCACCGCCCAAGGCAAAGCCATTTACAACAGCAATCACAGGTTTAGGACAATCTTCAACTTGCTTGAAAATATCACGACCCCATTTAGCAAACTCAAAAGCGTTTTCTTTTGATAATTGTGCAATCTCCTTTATGTCGGCTCCGGCTACAAAAGCTTTTTCACCTTCTCCGGTAATGATAATCCCTTTTACCTCTTTGCGATCAATACATTCCTGAATAGCAGTCTTTAATTCCTGCAAAGTTTCCCGATTAAGTGCGTTTAAAGCCTCAGGTCGGCTTATAGTTATTGTGCAGATTGGATTATTTGCAACAGTCAGATTTTGCATAAAGTATGAGTTTCAGTAGCAAATTAAAGGTATTTATATAGACTTAGCTTGTTTTTAGATAGAATCCATGTGACTTACCTTATTTGATATTAGTGGCATAAACGTTATATTTAATGCCCTTTAAAAAAGTTGAGATAAAACACTCGAATGATGAAATCGTTGATTGCTTGCTTTTTGATTCTTTTTTGTGCTGCCCAGAGTGGGTTTTCCCAGGCAGTGTTTAATAATACAGGGAGTTGGGAGGCACCAGGTAGTTGGCTGGCAATGAATATCGGTGATGACATAGCTGAAGATATTACGTTTATCAATAATAGAGCTGCGCTAATAAACAATGGATCCAATTACACCGTAGGAAATATTTCCTTTGGAAATTCCGATGGACTAACCATCAATACCACAGGAATTTTGAATGTTGGCGAATCAGGCACACCAAAAAACTTTTCTGCGGGTAATGGCTCGTCCATAACCGTCACCGGAACATTAATCATTTGGGGAGATTTGATTGTTGACAACAATCTAAGCTTAAGTGTATCCGGAACGCTAATTATCAAAGGCAACATTCAAATGAACAATGGGGCATCCATTTCCGTGACGGGGTCGGTGCAGGTTGATGGAGATTTTATTGCCGGTAACAATGCTAATGTTACTATTTCGGGTGGTGGCAACATCAATGTAGATGGCACGGTAACGGTTGGCATGAATGGCAATTTGACAGGTCCTCCGGGAAGTTTCACAGCAGGTGGATGTTCAGAAGGTGGGGGAAGTAATTTTTGCAGTGGTGGCGTATTGCCAGTGGATTTATTATTCTTTACTGCCAAGGCTACCCTTTCCAATGTTAAAATTAATTGGGCAACAGCGTCTGAAATAAATTCAGATTATTTTGTGATTGAAAAATCAGATGACGGACTTGAGTATAGGACCCTTGCAAAAGTGAATGCCCAAGGTAATTCAGTATCCAGAGTTGAATACGAAATCTTTGATGAGAAACCAACAATAGGCAAAGCCTATTACCGTCTTAAGGAAGTTGATCTGGATGGAAAACAAGCTGTATATGAAGTTGTGTTAGTAGAGTTTACAGGCTTGCGTATTACATCAGTTTATCCTAATCCGATTGCTAATGGTCAAAGCTTATCCCTTGAATTGAACTTTACTCCTGAGTATCCAATTGAACTTTCTTTGTTTGATCTGTCAGGCAAGAGAATAGAGCATCAATTAATGAAAGGAAATTCTGCGCTATTGTCGATTGAATTAAGCAGCGGCATGTACTTGGTTAAGTTGTCTTCACCAGAATATACCAGCGTCTCTAAATTTTTAGTTCGAGAGTAATTCCGGATTAGCCTGAAGATTGGTCAAAATATCTTTCGTCATTTCTTCCAATCCAAATTGATGTTTCCAGCCCCAATCTGCACGAGCAGGTGAATCATCGATTGATTTAGGCCACGAGTCGGCAATGGCTTGGCGAAAATCTGGCTTGTAAGAAATTGAAAATTCAGGAATATGTTTCTTAATAGTTGCAGCTACTTGTGCCGGGCAAAAACTCATGGCACCAATATTATAGCTAGACCGAATTTTTACTTTTTCAGCTGGAGCTTCCATTAGATCGAGTGTAGCTTTAACAGCATCATCCATATACATCATGGGTAAGTACGTATCTGCAGCTAAAAAGCATTCGTACTTTTTTTCTTTAATGGCCTTAAAGTAAATATCAACCGCATAATCAGTTGTGCCGCCACCCGGAGGAGTTTTATATCCTAT
>Ga0163148_10001043_pt1 | contig 37027 bp, 25 predicted proteins | sample OliLakLV19MP7P2_FD_148606 | JGI IMG/M metagenome (GOLD analysis project Ga0163148, IMG submission 148606) | Freshwater microbial mat bacterial communities from Lake Vanda, McMurdo Dry Valleys, Antarctica- Oligotrophic Lake LV.19.MP7.P2 | ecosystem: Environmental > Aquatic > Freshwater > Lake >... | reverse complement strand
GAACACAATCGGCATTTGTCCATTCACAAATATATTTCTTTAAAAGAATTAATAATTACATTAAAAATTAATTAAAATTCATTTTTCTCTTGCATTTGAACTCTTTTTGCTTTAAGTTGTAATAAATCATTAATTTCAACATTATTCAATTAGTTTAAGAAACTAATAGGAGTTCTTTTATGAAAAAGTTTATTGCAAACTCATTTTGCTTGACATTATTATTAGTGTTATTTGCAAATTTCACTCTTACAGCACAAGCTGGCGAACCAATCCCAGGAATAGATGTTAAACTCAAAAGTAGCTCGGGCAAAGAGTATATGGCGAAAACAAGTTCAGATGGTAAATTTACAATTGATAAATTACCAAAAGGTTCATATTCTGTTTCGGTTCGATGTGCAGATGGCACTTGTGCTAAAATAGTATCTCCACGCGATGCGGCAAGTGGACTAGCTACTGGCAAACGTAATGCTACTGCTGATAATAGCAAAGTAAGCATGACCTACCAAAAAATAGAATTTGATTATGTTGTAAAATCTCCACGCGATGCTTCAAGTGGTTTGGCTAGCGGACGCAGACAACACAAACCATTTGTGATTACAAAAGAATGGAGTGCTTCTCAGTCTTGCACAATCGAAGAAGAAGGTGCATCTTATACTGGTCATATTACTTTAATGAAATAATGACAAAAAGCATAGTCAATCATATTATTGCTGTGATTATATTGGCAATTTCCTGCACTACTCGAATTTGGGCTGTGCAGGATTCTGCTGTTGCAATAGAAGAGAAAAGCAATTGGAATTTCTATTTTGCTCCAAACTTAGGTGGGACTTTTTTGAATATCAGCAAATCCACAGAAGAAACCGAGAATTTCCAATGGCTAGCGAGTTTGCAAACTAAGCTAGATTATGAAGGAGATTATTTCCAATGGAATAATAGTCTTTTCGCTCAGTACGGCCAATTCAATGAATCTAAGAAATTGCCTATTCGCACTCAAGACAATGTGATTCTGACCACAAGACCTTCTATAGAGATGCCAATATTGGTTAATTTAAGACTATTTTTTGAAACAACTGCCGAAACTGCTATGGGTAGAGGTGCTATACCAGAAACTGATATGTCGTATCTAGACCCATTGTTTTTATATCAAACATTGTTTATTGGTCAGAAAAATATTGACGATGGAGAAACATATCATTTTGATATTAGCTATGGTGTAGGTTATTCATTCCAACAAACATTCACAGATAAATATGTGTTAGCACAAAATAGAAGCTTTGTTTTAGGCGAAAACAATCCGCTTAGTACTGTGCAAGATCAAGCTACTTTGGAATCGGGAATTGCAGCAATTTGCGATTTGAATTTCAGAAAAAATATTAGTGAATCTCTTACTTGGATGCTCGGCTCTCGAATAGTGGCTATGGGAAAACAAGATATACAATCGAGTATAGAAAGTTCAAGAGTTAGCTCGCTTTTCACATCAAGTTTGAATTATAAAATTTTCAGCTTGGATTACATAAACCGTATAGTTTACGACAAAAACTTATCCAAAAGAAGACAATTAGAGCAATCGTTAACAATTGGAATCAAATTTAGGCTTTAATTTTAAATGTCTTTAATATGAGATTTTCTAAGTCAAGTATTTTATTACTATTGACACCACATTTCTTTGGTATTATAATATATTTTTTTAATCTTGAGAATCTTAGTTCAGAATATCATTGTTAAATATACCACCTACGTATGATTCTCATCCATCTCCACCAGTATATTTAATCACTCATAACCTCCTTTACATATTCTCTACTTTGCCATCGGCTGAGACTCTAAAGCAGCAGACGTCTAAATTGAAGACTTCGGGTTTGACAATTGATTTGCCCATTAACATTCTCGCACATTCTTGAAGTCCCTCTGGGATAGAAGGATGCGGAAAGATTAGTTCAGCTAAATATTCTATACCTATGTTCGTAGAAATCATTAATGCAATTGCTTCAATTGTGCTTGAAGCGTGAGCACCCATCACACGCATTCCGAGAATTTTCATATCGTCATCGTCGGTGACAAGTATCTTAAAGAAGCCATGTGTATTACGCATTGCTATTGCTCTATTGATATAGCGATAATCTAATTTTGCCAAACGGTATGGAATTTTCTTTTTCTTAGCTTGTGTTTCATTCAGCCCAACCGAAGCTACTTCTGGATTTAAAAACATAATAGTAGATATATTCTCATAAGCTAAGTCCCGTTTCGGCTTGCCAAAGATTCTTTCCACGGCAAAGCGTCCTTCAAGTTCGCCAACATTCACTAACGCTATATCGGCTGTGAAATCCCCAACAGCATAGATATTTTCAATATTAGTTTGTGTTTTGTCGTCATCGCAATATCCTCTTTCATTGAGCTGCACACCTACTGCTTCCAAACCGAGATTTTCAGAGTTTGGCACTCGCCCAACTGAAATTAGTGCGTGTTCAACTGTATAGGTCTCACGTCTGCCGTCTTTATAATTCAGTACATATTCAACATTGCCATCTACTATATCCATACTTTCGAGCGATGAACCTCTATGAATAACAACTCCATTGGCTTCCAAATTACTTGCCAATGTATGCGATATATCTTCATCTTCAAAAGGAAGAATTCTATCTTCTTTGTCAATTAGAAAAACTTTCGTTTTGCCGAAATTTGAGAAAATAGTTGCAAATTCGCAACCAATTACACCTGCACCAAGTATAACAATGCTTTTTGGGAAATCTGGCAAGGCAGAAATACCATCGCTGGTTACAATTATTTTTTCATCAATTGGTATGTGAGGAAGGAATCTTGGACGGCTTCCAATGGCAAGCACAATATTTTCTGCCCAAATTGTTTGTTTTGTGCCATCGGCAAATTCAATCTCAATTTCATTTTTGCTGAGCATTTTGCCATGCCCAGTGAATTGGTGGAGTTTATTTTTTTTTTGGAAATACCCAATTTCTTCTTTGATTTGAGAGTATTTTTCGCCTACTGCTCGGTGCATTTCATTAATCACAGCGGAATAGCTAAGCTCACTTTCATAAACAGTAAAGCCAAGATTAGTTTGGCGAGTTATCTTATAGCTTTCAGAAAGCTCCCAAAGAGTTTTACTGGACAATGCTCCATTGAATATACCAGCACCACCAACTTTTCCTTTTTCAATCAAAGCCACTTTTTTACCAAAATCCACACCACGAATAGCAGCAGCAAAGCCCGAAGGACCAGCACCAATTACACACAAATCAAATCTTTCCAAATCAATATCTCCCAAAAATCCAAAATTTGCATATTTTTTTTTTTCAATTTAGCAAATTCAATCACATATTTCATAAGAAAGTTTGGTTAGACTAATTCTGATTTACTACATAGCTAAATTGTACAGAAGATTGCCTTTAAAATAATGCATTTATTTTCTTACCTCAACTCCCTTTTGAAAAAGTTTGTTAGATTTTTCCAAAAGATTTTTTCTAATTGTTCTTCGCTTAATTTGAGTTCCTGTTTGAATAAATCATATATTTCTATATAATCCATTACATCGGCAAATGGAGATTGGTCTATTCCATCAAAATCTGCTCCAAAGCCAAGTACATCTTCACAGCCAAGTTTGAGGAAATGTTCTGTGTGGCGAAGTAAATCATTTTTTTCAGCTAAACCATCGCTCAAAAAAGGTGCATAGAAGTTCAGACCTATAAATCCGCCTCTGTTTCTGATTTCAATAATTTGTTCGTCATATAAATTTCTAGGATGGTTTGTTATAGCTCGGGCGTTTGAATGCGAGGCAATAAATGCAAGCTTAGTTATGGTGGCAACATCATTAAAACCATTCACATTCAAGTGCGATACGTCCACTATCATTCCTATTTTTTCCATTTCCAAAACTACTTCTTTACCAAAATGTGTAAGCCCAAATTCTTCATCCACTCCGTCGGCAAGAAAGTTTCTATGGTTCCAAGTGAGCCCCATAGCTCGCACACCTGCATTATAGAAAGCATAGAGATTGTTTATATCTCTTTGGATTGGAGCGGCACCCTCAAGCGATAAAACTATGTTAATTTTATCATCTTCGAAATCGCTACCAGTTTTTATATGTTTTATTTGCTCATCTTTATAACGATTGAAAACGCCTATATGTTTGAAAGCATAGCTAGTGGCTTCACTACCAGAAAGTTCAGGCAATGTAAATATAGCAAATATTTGGAAAAGCCCGCCAACAGCATTAAATTTGGATTGATTCCAATGGGCTTCGTGTGTTAGAAATGGATTAGAATTAAATTTCGTTAGAGTATCGCAATGTGCATCGGCAACTTTCATCGCTGTTATCCGTTTTAATAATTAAAATGAGTCTAAATTTATTAGATTTGTAATGATTCAAAAATAAGAAAATTAGAAAAATGAAAACTAAATATAAACTAACACTTTTCCTTGTTGCCATTATTGCATTGGCAGCGAGTGTAAAAGTATATACAAATGGCGAAAAAAACTACGCTAATGTCAACCTAAGGAGTATGCCTAATGAGGCGTATGGCTTAGGAGAACGATTGGAATATAAAGTTGGGTATAAATTTATAACTGCTGGCTATGGTACGTTTTATGTGAAACCTCAAACAGTAAATGTCAATGGCAGACCTTGTTATGATATTAACTTCGACGTTAAGTCTTTGCCCGAACTTGAAATGCTTTATAAAGTAAAAGATTCATATCGTTCTTTGGTGGATATTTCTACTTTGGCTCCTTGGGGATTCGAGCAGAGAATTAGAGAGCAAAAGTATAGAAAAGATTACCGTGCAATGTTCGATCAAGTGGAAAATAAGGCTTATGCCAATGGTAAAACATTCCCAATAACAGAATATATGCACGATATTGTATCTGCTTTCTATTATGTCCGTACTTTAGATTTGAGCAAAATGAAAAAAAATGATGTGATTTATTTGCGAAATTTTTTCGATGACACTACCAATACTTTGGGTGTGAAATATTTAGGTAAACAAGAAGTAACTGTGGAAGCTGGAAAATTTCGTTGCCACGTGATTGAGCCAATTGTGCAGAAAGGAGGCTTATTCAAAAATGAAGGTAAGATTTTCATTTGGATTACTGATGATGATAGAAAGATAGCTGTGAAAGTAGGTACTCAAATAATTATCGGATTTGTGGGAGCAGAGCTAACAAGCTATTCTGGACTTCGTGGACCATTAAAAGCAAAAATAGGTTGATATGCAACAATATACTTCAAAAGTAATAATATTACTTCTTTTAATAAGTGCTTTGGCAAATGCACAAATTGACAGAAACGAACTTTATGGTAAAGTGAAAAGCAAATTTGCTGGGTTGAAAACTTTATTTGTTAAGTATGATACTCAATCGGGAATGAAAGGAAGCATAAAAGTGAAACGTACTGGAAAATACGTTATAAATTTAGGCGAGACTATGATTTATTGCAATGGCAAAACTAATTGGAATATGAACTATCCGCAAAGAAGAGTTACAATTGATAACGTAATCAAAGGAAGTGAAAATTCAATGGTTGAAGATTTATTCTTCACTGTAATTGGAAATTCTACTCCCACTTCTGTAAGTAAATCGAATGGAAAAAATGCTTATCAATTAGACCTTGAGTTAAACCAAGATGCAGCAAAAAAAGTACAAAATATAAAAAATATTCAAATCTATTGCGATGATAACGGCAACATAAGTAAGTTGAAATTCAAATACTCAAATCGCAATGAAGAGTTAAGAATCCAAAATATCACATTCAATCCCACCTTGACAGACAAAGTTTTCGATTTAACTCCACCGCAAGGTTTCCAAGTAATTGATTTGCGTTAACTAAATTGGCTACAATTGAACAAAGTTGATTATTATCCAATTACAAACTAATATACATACTGCTCGTAACTAATTAATACTACAATAGTTTATATTGCATATACTGTATAAAAATACAGTATATACTTGTGACACCATTTAATTACAATACAAATTTATTAGCAACTATCAATATTGGTGCAAATATAAAATAACAACAATAACACATTATGTGATGAAATACCTGATATTTGTTAAATAAAGGCAATTATATATACATTATATTAAAAGTGGGTGGAAATGGGGGAAAATGTGAGATATTGAAATTGGCAATGAATATGAACTATTTAGTCCTAACAATTCACTTTGGCAACAAATTTGAACTATTGATTGAAAAAGGGATAATTATGTTTAAACGGCTAATAATCTACATATTGTTTTGCGTAGTTTTATTTACAGCTTGTTCGGCACCCAACTCAAATATGAGTGCAAAGAATAAGAAGTCAAATAAATCGAAGACTAGTTCTAATAAAACTACTGCTAAAAAAGAAGATGTTAGGGAAGAAAAAACTACTGCAACTAATGGCGATGCTAAAGAGCAAACAAAAAGCTTTGGCGTTAAAAATGAAATGTTGGAGTTTGGCGAAAAACCATCTACCTTGCCTCGAAGAAGTATAGATACAGTAAAGATAGTTTTAAAAGAAATTGAAATCAAAAAAACTGACCCAATTGAAAGTGAAGTTAGTTATAAAAATCTAACTAAAGAATTTGAAAGAGCAATTGCAGATTTCGATAAAGAAAATTATAACAAAGCTATGCAGCAGTTTTCTTTTTTTAAAGAAACTTTAATGCCAAGCGATTCGCTTTACTATGAAAGTATGTTTTTTATGAGTGAATGTCAAATTTCTATGGGTAATTACTCAAGTGCTGAAGAGATATTGACGATACTACTTGAAACCGAAAATTTTGAAAATAAAACTAATGAAAAATCATTGTTAAGAATGGGGCAAATCAAATGTGCCACAAACGATGAGAGAAAGGCAAACAGTTTATTCAAAGAATTTAAGAATAAATACCCTAAATCAATTTATTTGAAACTTGCTAATTGCAATTCTCTTACCACAAATAAATAGTTTTAGGAAAAATATAGAAGGCATGGATGCCGGAGGATGTTATGGATTTCAAAAGTTTGAAATTGCGATCACTACTAATTGCAATTTTTATATTTGTTTCAATGCAAGTAAACTTATTTGCTGATTGGAACAATAGAGTATTACCAATAATTGAGAATGTTGTAGGTGTTAGCTCGCCTTCAGCTGGCACAAATCAATTTGTTCTTTTTCCTTCCACTCTCTATTACACTACCAATAATGGAAGTAACTGGATTGCTGCAAATTCTCCGTTTTCTAATATTGCAACAGCCATTTATTTTTTAGATAATCAAAATGGATACGTTGGAAATGAAAGTGGGTTGATTGCCAATACTACTACTGGTGGTTCTGGGTGGTCAATCACTACAATTACCAATTTCAATGTAAACAGCATTCACTTCTTTAGCTCTACAAACGGTATAGCGGTGGGTAATTTTGGTAAAATCTACTACACCAATGATGCTGGCTCAAGTTGGAATGCAGGAACAAATTCTAATTCGCAAAATATCAATTCCGTTTGTATGGTTTCCAATTCCGTTGCTTATGCAGTATGTAATAGTGGTTTTGTTTTAAAAACTACTAACGGCGGAATGAATTGGTCCACCAATGCTACTTTGGGTACAAATAAATTAAATTCTATTAGTGTTTCAAGTGCTACATTTGTTGCTATTTGTGGCGATGGTGGTACTATTTACACTACCACAAATAGTGGTACAAACTGGTCTGCAAATACAACAGGTACAACTAATAATCTTAATTCAATAAGTTATGCTGCTGCAAATACAATTTATGCAGTTGGTAATAATGGATTGATTATAAAAACAACAAACGGTGGCACAAACTGGATTGTTCAAACAAGCAATGCAGGAATAAAAAATATTACAACTGTTTCCTTCGCTAATGCTGATAGAGGTTTGGCTGCAGGTACTACTGGACTGGTTCTAACTACAACAAATGGTGGTAGAGTATTCAATCCTACAATTTCTGTTACTTCACCAACACTAAATAATGTTTATAGGATTGGCAGTGAATTGCCAATAGCTTGGTTAGCTATCGATGTAAATAATGTTTTAATTAGATACTCTGCAAATGGCGGCGGTGATAATTACTCTAATACAATTGGTACATTCAATGCAAATTCTGGTTCGACTAGCTTATTGCTAAGCAGTGGTTCATTCACTTCAACAGCAAACGGAAGAATTTTAATAAGCGACCTATCAAATTCTGCTGTCAATGATACATCTAAAGTATTTTCTATAGATGATTGGACATTAGCATTCACGTCTTTGAATAGCTCTGCTACAATGTACTCAAGTAATACTGTTACTTTAAATTGGCTTTCTGCAAATGTGAGCAATGTAAATATAGAATACCAAAATAACAACTCTGGAGTTTGGACTCCACTAACTATAAATTATTCGGCTACGCTTGGCACATATAATTGGATTTTGCCAGAAATTGCAAATGCCAATGTTCGATTCAGAATATATGACCCAAGCAAAACTCACAGAGCTGACACAACTGATGCAAATCTAACGATTGTTAATCCAAGTCTGCAAATCACTTCACCAAACGGCGGAGAAGTATATAACTATCCTAATAGTATAAATATTACTTGGAATGCAACTCCTAATTTAACCAATATAGACTTGGAATACTCTAATAATAATGGCAGCTCTTGGCAAACAATTCAAACTAATGTAGCTGCTAATTTAGGTACACTAAATTGGTCATTTCCAAATTCAACTTCTGCTAATAATTTAATCAGAATTAAACGCAATGGTACTAGCACTTATTTAGATACATCGAATGCTGTTTTCAGAATTAACGGAATTCCATTGCAACTGAATACACCTATAGCAGGTGCAAAATGGAAAGTTGGTTCAACAAGAGCTATATCATGGGCTGCCGATAATTCTGTTTTAGAGTTGAATATAGATTTCACTACAAATGGTGGTACTAGTTGGGTGAGAGTAGCAAGTAATTTATTAGCTTCGGATAATTCATATAACTGGTTGATTCCGAACGAACCGACTTCAAATGCAAAAATTAGATTAACTAGTTCATCTAATACAGCAACAAGTGTTACATCAAGTTTATTCTCAATTGTAAATTTGAGAATTAGCTCTAGCTTAGAAAACAAGACAATAGTAGCAACAACTTCAGAACCTATAACTTGGTCAGCATTTGGCTTAGACTTTGTAAACATAAAATATAGGTTGAATAATAGCTCCACTTGGACTACTATTCAAAGTAATGTGGCTGCAAATTCATCTTTTACTTGGTCTGTGCCAGACTTAGTTTCAAGCACAGCAAAATTGCGATTGGAATTTGTTAGTGATACAACAGTATCTAGTGAAGTTTCTATAAATCTTGTAAGAGCAAACTTTGCAATTACATCTCCTACACAAGGCAGCTACTTAAAATCTGGTAGCATAGTACCAATTACATGGACAAGTGCATATATTTCAAATGTAAGAATTGATTATAGAAATAGCTCAACAGCGAGTTGGAATTTAATAATAAACAACGCAAATGCTTCAACGGGTAGATATAATTGGTCTGTACCAAGTGTATTGACAGATTCTGCTCAATTGCGTTTTACTTATGTGATAGGAAATAATCCTACATCATACCAGATGTTCAGCGAAACTTTCAGCATATCAAATTCAGATGTTATTCTTACTTCTCCAAATGGTTTGGAAAGAATGGTGCCTGGTACAACTAGAGTTATCAAATGGAAATACAGCAATCTGACAAATGTGGATCTTATGTACACAACTGACGGAGTGAACTATATAGATATTCCAAGTGGTCAAGGCTTGTTGGCATCAAATCAACAATTTAGTTGGACTATACCAAATGCACCGACTTTAATTGCCAAGGTGAGAATTAGAAATTCTTCTGCTCCAATTATTAATGATGTTTCGGATTCAACTTTTGCAATTTCAGGTGTTCGAATGACTGCCCCAGCAAGTAGCACTCAGCTATTAGTTGGAAGTGTTGTGAATGTGAAGTGGATGTCGGCATTAGTAAATAGAGTAGATATATTCTATACTATTAATAACGGTACAACGTGGCTGCAAATAGCAAAAGATTACCCAGCAGTTAGCGGAAACTTCGCTTGGCAAGTGCCAAATAATCCATCAAGTATTGCAATTATAAAAGTTGTAGATTCAGAAAATTCTACATTGAAAGATTCTGTTACTGCTCTAACATTGCAAGGATTAACAATTACAAAACCTGACAATACAAGCAATTGGTTAGTTGGCGAAGATTATAATATTGAGTGGCGTTCTGCCGCTATTGGCGAAGTCCGACTTGATTACAGTACAAATGGTGGTAGTTCTTGGATTACTATTATGTCCAACTTAAACGCAACTGATGGAACATTCACTTGGAATGTACCCAAAACACCAGTTGATTCTGCAATAGTTAGGATTAGTCATTTGGACAATCCAAGCTTTAATAACATTAGCAGTAAATTCGTAATTCGTGGTAATGGAATTGTTGTGAAAGCACCAACTGAGTCGCAAGTAATTACTGCTGCAAGTGGTACTTTTACTGTGCCTATCACTTGGACTTATTCAAACATAAGTACAGTCAATATTGAGTACTCTACAAATGGAGGTATGGATTGGAATACATTAGTAAATGGTATTACTGCTTCCAATAGGAGCTATAACTGGATAGTAAATGCTAATACAGTTGTTTCTTCAAAAGAATATAAAATTAGATTATCAGATGCCGAGAATATTGCAATTAGAGATAGTAGCGGTCTTTTCAGCATAAAAGGTGCAAGTGGATATACCGTTCCAAAAAGTTGGGAATTTACAAATGCAACTGGAAACAATGCAGTTATTATAATTCCTAATAGATCTGGCATAATCCCAACTGTCTTAGATATTAATATCAATCAAGGTGATGCAATAGGAGTGTTCTATACAAGTAATGGCTTGCTCAAATGTGCTGGCTATACTGTTTACGATACAACATATAACACTGCTATTACAGTTTGGGGCGATAATCCTTCCACTGCTTCAAAAGATGGCTTCATTGTGAATGAGACTTATACATACAAAATTTGGGATTCAAATACTGGTATAGACTACAATGCAAATGCTGTTTATTCATCAGGCAATAGCTTTTATACTTCAAGTGTTAGCAGTTTAGGTGTTTCTATTCTTTCTTCATTAAAAGGATTTAAACGTTTGAGTGTAAACTTACGAGCAAACAGATGGAGTATGATTTCAACTAACTTACTGCCTAAGTCTCTCACTATGGATTCGATGATAGCACCAATTCGTACAAAATTGGTTCAAGTCAAAGATGAAGGTGGCAGAATATTTATGCCTTCTCAAAGTATTAATCAACTAACTACTTGGGATTTATCAACTGGCTATGAAGTTTATACTAATTCAGATGCGACTTGGACTGTAGATGGTTCTAGCGTTACACCAATTAATTATGCTAAAACAATAATCGCTTCTCAATGGCACATTATTGCATACTTAAGACAAACGGCAGCAACTCCAGCAACTGTATTTGCATCTTATCCGCAAATTATTATGTCTAAAGATGCCGATGGTAATATTTATTACCCAGCATTCAATATCAATACCATAGGCACAATGCAACCTGGACAAGCTTATAAATTAGTTAGTAATACAACATTTGGTGGATTTTATACAAGTGCTGTCAATGCAATTACAACTCCAATTAGTTCAATATTTAAATTGAATGACTCACAATTCGAGACTGTTTATTTCAAACCTAAGTACAAAGCTACAGGTAGTTCATCAGTTATACTAGTTAATTTGCAGGAGCTTGAATTTGGTGATGAAATAGCTGTATTCAATAGCAAAAATGATTTAGTTGGTGCAAGTTTCAGCAATGGTTCGGAAACGCCAATTGTAATTTGGGGTGATGATTTATCCACTGCTATGCAAGATGGTGCAAACGATGGAGAATTGTTGCATTTGCAACTATGGCAAAGAAAAATAAATAAAATTTCTACTTTAGAAATTAAAAAAGTAACCGATAAACTCTCAAGTATGGAGCTCGGAAATTCTATAGTCTATACAAAAGATGCTATTTTGGAAACCGATTGTGTTTTAGCTTCTACTGGAGTTGAAGATAATAAATCTGACGAAACTGGCATTAGAGTTTATCCAAATCCAACAAGTGATTTTGTAAGTATTGTAACGACTTTTGATATGAACAAAATTAGACTGATTGACAACTTGGGTAAAGTTGTTTTAGAGCAAAATGTAGATAACGACAAAATTGAACTTAATTTAAAACAACTCTCGAAAGGAGCATACACTATAGAAATACAAACACAAACTGGTGTTAGTTACCAAAAACTTTTGGTGCAATAACACTAATTATAACGACACACTTCTTCAAATGATACCTCCTCCATAAAAATCATTGAGGGCATAAAAGGGGCGAAAGGTAGGTAGTGGACCTTTCCACCCCCTCCTCGATGAGAAAAATGGAGAGATCAAAAACCCTCGAATACGAGGGTTTTTTTTGCTTAAATCTGAACTAGGTTAATTGAAGTTAAGGTATTTGTCATTGGTTCTTCTACAGCAGAAACCACAACTATTAAATCACCATTATGTATGTAATTAAGTGAGTGAAGCTCTTGAATATTATCTTGGAAGTGATGAATATCGTTAATTGGATATTGTACTTTTAGTGGGCGAACTCCCCAAATAAATGACATACGGCGAGCCATTTCCTCGCTGTCAGTAAGTGCTACAATTGGCATCTTAGGTCTGAAAGCAGATAAATATCTTGCCGATGCAGTCGAATCTCCCAAAGTAACAATAGCTTTAGCATTTACTTTCTCGGCAATGATGCAAGCAGCTTTTGCTATTGCATCACTTACGTTGCTTTTTTCGCTATTGCCTGAATATTTATTATTATCGTAGTTAAAATTTTCTTCAATGTTTTCTATAATCCTTGACATATATCCAACAGCATCGAAAGGATAGCGTCCAACGCTTGTTTCTGCTGATAGCATCACCACATCGGAACCATCTAATACAGCATTTGCCACATCGCTGGCTTCTGCACGAGTAGGTCTCGGATTTGTAATCATTGACTCAAGCATTTGAGTGGCAGTAATTACTGGTTTGCCAAAATAATTACATCTGTCAATAATATATTTCTGAGTAACTGGTAATTTTTCTGCTGGCATTTCAAGTCCCAAATCACCACGAGCCACCATTATACCAGCACATTCGGCTATAATCTCATCAATGTTTTCTACTGCCTCAAATCTTTCTATTTTTGCAATAATAGGCACAACCCTGCCAAATATTTTCATTGCTGCTTTCAGTTCAAGGATATCTCTTTGGCTTCTCACAAATGAAAGTGCAATCACATCCACACCATTTTCCAAACCAAATTTCAAATCTTCAAAATCTTTGTTGCTAATCGATGGTGCTGTGCTTGAAACTCCTGGCACAATTATACCTTTCTTGTTTTTAAGCATTCCACCTTTCACAACTCTTGTAACTATATCATTCTTGTTAATATCTTCGACTTTTAAAATTATATAGCCATCGTCTAAAAGAATAGTATTATGAATTTGTACTTCTTTTATTAAACTTGAATAGCTTGTCGAAACTCTTTTTTCGTCACCAATTTCTAAAAAATCCACAGTAATTCGGAATTCTGAACCGTCTGGTAGAAAAACTTCACCGTCTTTCACATTTCCAGTACGAATCTTTGGACCTTGCAAATCAAGCATTATTGGAATGTGTCTTTTAGAAACAATTGCTGCTTCCCGAACTTCTTTGATTGACTTTAAGTGATCTTCGTGACTACCGTGCGAAAAGTTCAATCTTGCTGCATCCATTCCAGAATAAATAAGGCGAACTAAATTTTCTACACCCGATGTTGCAGGGCCAATTGTGCATAGAATTTTGGTTTTACGTGGAGCGTTTGTCGTTTGCATAAAAAGTATATTTGAATTTGTATATGAATTTTATTTAAATTATCAAATAAACAGTTAATTTTAGCAAGAAACTGCTATTATTTCATAAATGGTATGAAATAAATCCCTGTGATACTTTGCAAATAAAAGAATAGTGCAACCAAAAGATTTACTGTTACAAGCACTGCTAACACATACATTGCAATTCTCTTTTTGAAGCTTAAAGGTATAATTGATTGATACCAAATTCCTAGCAAAGCCACAAAATGAAAGTATATCAAATACCATTCAAAAGAGTAATCTATCTCTGGTTTTGTAAGCACCGAATTTTCAAAATCTGTTGCGAAAAGTTTGATTGAAATGCTTGGGCTTTGGTATGCTTTTGCATAGGCAGTTGTGTCGTACTTAATTGGTTTTTTGGTTATCAAGCCTATGTATATCCTTGCGGACTTATTCAAAGTATCAATTGCATAAACTTTTGTTTTCTGCTTTTTATCTTCAATTGAAAATTTTGGAGACCAAACTGTCTCGTTAAGTGGATATGCAGCTTTCCAAACATAGTTACTGTCCCTTGTGTAAACAATAAATGCTTCATTTGTTCTATTGTTGTTTTCCAATATTAACTTTTGAGTTGCTTGAATTGGAGCATAAAGCTGTGTGATGGCAGGATAGTATGTGTAGATTATCACAAACAAATAGCATATCCAAAATGGAATTGGCACAATAAATTTAAAAATAGATTCCGTCCAATGCAAAGCTGTGCGTCTAATCTTTGTAAAGAATAGACCCCAATATAAGATATAAAACAATAAAGTAACCCAAAGCACTACATTTGCTATAAATCTTGTATTAAATTCAAATTCACCTAAAGAAAAAATATACTACTCCTATTGCTGATTCCATTCTAATACTTCGGCTATTTTAGCTGCAAACTTGAAAAGTCTATATTTTTGTAATCGCTAACATTGGTTTGTTTATAGCGAATCATATCAACCACAACTTTAAGCCAAACTAAAAAGATTGGTAAAGTCTTTAGCATATATGGTTTCACATAATGTTCTCTAAATTCTCGTGGGAATAAATCAGTAGGCGAAAGAACCGTGAATACTAAAACCATTACTAACAAAAATATATCAATAAAACTCAAAAACATATCGTGTGTGCGAGTGACAAAATACCAAATTCCAACTCCAAATACAGCTATCACAAATGTTGGGCTTTCCGCTTTATGATTGAAAAGCACAATCCAAATCAGAATAGAAGCCAAGCTAAGCAAACGGAAGTCAAAGTCTTTGAAGTTATGTAAATTCTTTAAAGGGTATAAAAACAAAGCCAATCCAAGCAAAGTTAATAATCCTTTGTTTATTGGAATATGCAACAATACTTCTGCCATTCCCATTGCACTCATACCAATCATTGTGGATTGATCGGAAGTTACAAGATACACCCAATTCTGATATTGAGAAATCAAATAGCTGAAATTTGTAAATAGAGCTGGAATTATTCCTAAAAACAACATCCAAAAAGCAAGAAAGCCTATTGATTTTAACTTATTTGGATAGAGGAAAATAAGTACTGCTGCAAACAGTCCAAAAATCTTTATATAAAAGGTTAATGCTATAAATAGTGCTGCCCAAAAGAGGTTCTGCTTTTCCATTGCTATAAAAGCTAATGCTATAAAGCCAACCATAAGTCCATTGCTTTGTTCGTTCTGCACCGATGTTAAAAGCTCAATTGCAATTAACCAAAGGAATTTAGTTTGCTTCAAATCATCAAATCTTACCATTAGCAAAACTGCAATTAGCACAGGTAAAGTATTAATCAAATTCCAAAGTGGCAAACCAATTATATTTGGCAATTTGGCAAAAGGTGCCATTAGCAAAGCAAAAGTTGGACTATACTTATAAAGATCGAAATATTCATTGGGGTGGTGAATGTATAAATTCTCTTGATTCCAAAAATGCAAGTATGAATTCTTAAAAATAAGATAGTTGTTGTAGTTTGTGTGTAGTCCTCCATCAATCATTTTTAATGGCGATTCAACATCTTTTACACCTGTGATTACAACTGCAATAATTATAACAGCAAATATAAACCACTTATTGCAAAATATTAAAGAAAGCAATGGTGTGAGTGAAACTATGTTTTCTTGTTTCAAAGTGGAGTGTTGCACTAATTTTTTCATTTTATAATCTTTGAAATATATAATTATTACAACTTTTCATAAGTCAATGCACCACTTGGGCAAAGCTCGATTTGTTTGGCTATATGTTCAGAATCTTCAGCCGATAAATCAATCCAAGGTCTTTTCTTGGGATTGAATGTAGAAATTAATCCTCGCCAGCAATTAGTGGAATGTGTACATTTTGCAGCTTCCCAAATCACTTTTAACACGCCATTATTATATTCTTTTATAGATTCTTCCATCAGTCAAATCCTCAATTATTCATCAATCTAAGAGCTTCCTTTTCACTCAATTTTTTAAGATCCGCCCACGCCACAAATTCTTTCACACCCTCTGGGTCTGTTCTGGAGTAATGACGTAAAGCCCAACCAATACCTTTTCTTATGAAAAACTCATCGGAGTGTTTCCAAATTAAACAAAATTCTTTTAATTTATCAAAATTTGTCTTTTTCTTGTAATGTAACTGATGAATAATTGCAGTTCGAGCAAGCCAAATATTGCCATCGTGTATCCATTTGTCGCAAAATTCAAACTCACTCTCTGGGAATTTAACGAAATATTCACCAACTAAGCGAGTAGCAATAACATCAACAGTATCCCACCAAGACTTCGTAGCTACCATTTCCTCGAAAAGAAAGATATAATCAATTGTCCAAAGTTTTTTGTCTTTCAGCAGATAATCCAAAGCAAAATATTGCAACTCTCTTTCATTGGCAGCAAAAGCTGTTTGAACTAAATCAATACTTTCAGCACTTGTTAGTTTACTATTTATTAAATAAATATTCTTGTCTATTGCTCTGCGAAGAGGTGATTTGATTCCAAAGTATGAAAACTTATCTTTCACGTACTTTTGCATAGCGGGTGCTTTTTCGGCATTAGCATTATCGCTATACGCTTTCCGAACTGATTCAAGGTAAATGTTAGCAATTGAATTCATTACTCAATTTACCATTTCTTAAATATAAAAAATACAGACAGTGCCATCAATAAAAATCCAACAACATGGTTCCAAGCAAATTTTTCTGTTTTGAAAACAAAAACAGCAATTATTAGAAAAACAACCAACGACACTATTTCTTGTATAAGTTTCAATTCAAATAAATTGAAAGGACCTCCATTATCTACGATACCAATTCGATTTGCTGGAATCTGAAAAAGATATTCAAAAAAAGCTATACCCCAACTTAAAAGAATGATTTGAAAAACACTCAAGCTAGCAAACCAACTATATTGCTTCATTTCCAAATGACCATACCAAGCAAATATCATAAAAACATTTGCTAATGAAAGCAACAATATTGCTATTAAACCGTTAAACATAAAATTATTTTATCCAAATTATTGAACAATCATGAATGTGGAGCAACATCTTCTTCTTCCACCAATCTATGCAAGTTAATTCCCTGAGCTGGAGAAATTATCAATGGAAATTTCTCAATTGTAACCGAACTCGTATCCAAGCCAAAAGCTTTTTCCTCTGGTTGAGAAATATGTTTAAGCAAGTTGTAAATATCAAGCATAATTCTCTCGTAAAGAGGGAAGTCATTGTCAGGTGAAATATGTCTTTGGATTACCACAAATCTGAAATCTCCTAAAACTCCATTACGCTTCAATGATTCATAGCGACTAGTTAAATCTACTTCTTTATGGCGAACCATATCTTCGACAACTTTTCTAAAGAGCAAGTTAATCCTCGGAGCTACTCTGAAACCAAGAACAAAATCTATTCTAAATATTTTGCCTTCCTCTATAACATTGATTTTGTAATCAGTTGTGTAGGGTTCGTCCACCACATCTACGTGCAAAAACCAATAAATGTCGGCCCTTTTGGGCTGCTTTTGAGTAATAGAATAAATTATTTTCGATTCAATCTCTTCTGGGTGGTTCGCACTAGTCATAAAAATCAAGTGAGTAGAGTATTTGGCAACACTCTCATCTTCGCTTAAGTCTTTAAGCAATTTCTTATAATGGCGAAATTTCACATATTCTACATATCTATTTTTGATGTTGCGAGCATTATACCAAGACCACATAATGATTATAAGTATTAAAGAAATCAAGATAGTTACCCAACCGCCATGCACGAATTTGTTCATTTGGGCTATAAAAAATGATGTTTCTATCGCCAAGAAAACAGTAATTATAGAGCCTACAAAGAGCTTGTTGTATCTATTAATCACCATATAATATGCTAGCAAAGTACTAGTCATAAGCATAGCAAGCACTATTGCGAAGCCATAAGCAGCTTCCATATTGGCCGACTCTCTGAAAAGCAAAACTATACCAATGCAGCCAGCTAACAAAGACCAATTCATAAATGGGATATACAACTGACCACGAAGTTCAGTTGGGTAAACCACTTTCAGCTTTGGCCAAAAGTTCAAACGCATTGCTTCATTTATCAAAGTGAATGAGCCACTTATCAATGCCTGACTGGCAACAACAGCTGCAACAGTTGAAATAATAATACCTGGTAAAAGAAACCACTCAGGCATAATTCCATAAAAAGGATTGATGTCATTGAGTTTACTTCCAGAGGACTGCAAAAGCCAAGCTCCTTGCCCAAAGTAATTCAGAACAAGTGTTGTTTTCACAAACGTCCAACTCAATCGAATATTCTCTTTGCCGCAATGTCCTAAATCAGAATAAAGTGCTTCTGCTCCAGTCGTGCAAAGGAACACAGAACCCAAGACCCAAAAACCGTGCTTAGTATTAACCAATAGATTATAGGCATACCAAGGATTGAGTGCCTTAAAGACAGTCACATTGTGCTGTATTTGAAGAATACCCAATATGGCAAGCATAGAAAACCATATAAACATAACTGGACCGAAAGACTTACCGACCTTGTCTGTTCCAAATTGCTGAATCATGAAAAGACCAGCAATAATTAGAATTACAATCGGGACAATATTTAATCCAGCAAAACTTGGGATAGCTCGCAAACCCTCTACAGCCGATGAAACAGAAATAGCAGGAGTGATAATACCATCGGCAAGAAGAGAACTACCACCAATTATAGCAGGGAAAATTAACCATTTCACTTTTAATTTTTTTACCAAAGCATAAAGTGAGAAAATTCCACCTTCACCTTTATTGTCTGCATTTAAAGTTAGCATCACGTATTTCAGAGTGGTCTGCATTGTCAGAGTCCAAAAAACGCATGATAGACCACCCAAAACAAGCTCAGGAGTAATAACAGAATTACCAATAATTGCTTTTAACACATAAAGGGGTGAAGTACCAATGTCGCCATAGATAATGCCTAATGTGATGAGTAAAGCACCTGCAGTTATTTTATGGTGGTTAGCACCACTAGTTTTTAAGTTTGGAGTTATGTTCAATTTCTTTTTTCAAAAAGTTTACATTATTCATAATGCAAATTAATACTACATTTTAAATAATCAATGTTTTAAAGCAGAATATTCAAATTTCAATAAACTACCTATAAATATACTTTTCACTTAAATATGTTGGTCTTACTAATCTATAATCGCCAAAGCCATTGTTGTCAGCAAAAATAAATTCTCTGTTGTTCGAGTAAGTCCAGCGTTCATAGCGAACAGTGTTAACATTACTGTTGTAAGAATCTGAATTATTAGGTGGGCCTAAAATCACATAAACCATTCCTTTGTCAGTCAGCCAGCCATCAGCATAGGATTTGAAAGCTTTGCTTGCATAATTAATTCTGCGGTAGTATTCATCGAATGATTCGTTTCTTTCTGTGTTTGGTGTTGGGTCTAATTTTCTCCAAAATTCATCGAATTTTGCTTGCTTGCTATTCTCGTCTTTTTGCTCTTCCATTTCATTCATCTCTCTGCTTGTAGCCACATATCGCAATTGCTTAATAGCCAAGTTAATATCCTTGCGAACCATTCCATAAAGTGTGGCAAATGACTTAATTGAACGTTGAGAAGCTGCAATTGTCCTATCTGCATCGCCCACTTCTGATTTAGGCCCTAAAGCAGAGATTTTTAAATTAAATGAACCAACTACTTTTGGGTTGTATGGTATTTTGATAAAAAATTGTTCTTTCGATTTGCTGATTTTCTTAGCCAAAGTGTCCGATTGGTAAATTAAATTTTCGCCATCATATATTTCAGCAACGAAATCAACGTTTATCAAGTTAGATGAATTATAAAGCTCGAAGAATGCAAAATATCCTTCTGTTAAATTCCCTACATTGTCATTTATGTGAGGCGTTATTTTAAACGTTCCGTTGTTTTCTTCTATTCCACTCAGTATCATAACTCCACTGAGCGAAACTTGGAATTCGGAATAATTCAATATCGTTAGCTGACGAATTCTTTCATCGTTTCTGTTATTAACTTCATCTATTAGTTTTACCGAAATTCTATATGCACCTGGAGGCAATTTGAAACTGCTCTGGCATGCATCGAATTTGCCATTCCCACCTTGGCTATCGAAATAATTGTCCGCTAACACCACCCTGTCAATCTTTTTATCGGCTACTTTTTTGCCAGTCTTATCTTGCAGTTCAATTAATAATGAATATTTTGAAGCATACTTTTCGTCTGTTTTCAAGAATAATAGCGTTTGGTATGGCACCAAAGCAAATACATCAATCCTACCATTATTGCCATCGTCTGCTTTGAAAGCAATTGCGTCAATAAAGAAATTAAGCGGTGCTTTCTCATCTGCCAATGTAATGCATTGCATCAGAAAAAGAAAAAGTATAAATTTTAATGTAGTTTTCAATTATCTAACTATTACTTTTTTTGTTGTGAAATTATTATTTTGCCAAATCTTGACTAAGTAAGTACCTGCAGTTTGGAATTCAAATTTGAAATAATTTGACTCTAAATCTTTTTCCAGTAAATATTTGCCATTCAAATCAGCTATTGAAATATTCTGCAATTCAATAGACGAAGTAATTTCCATTGTCTTATTATTCAGTTTCAAATCTATTAAATTTTCGTCTTCACTTTCTAAAGTATTTTTTGAAAATAAATAAGAATATTCAATTGTTTTTGTAGAAATTTCTTGTGAATTTTTTGCATAGATTGTATAATCTAAAGTACTAATATTTTGATTAAGAGGGATGTTTAGACTGTATTTATTTGTAGAATCTTTCTTTAAATTGTAGTAATCTACTTTTTGATTTTTATCGTAGTCTATTTTCACACCCACCCAAACAGAATCTGTTTTTGCGGTCGCATCGTAAGGGTCAGTCAAAGTTTGAACCGCTAACAATAATTCCTTAGTACTTTCTATTTCTTGATTTGTAGGTTGCTTATGTATAAAGTTTGAGCCTGCACCCCAAGCATAGTATGAAAAAGGGGTTAGAAAATCAAAATCATTTAGCCAACTTGTGTACATCATTCCTTCCACTCCATTGACTCCTTCTTGAGCTATTCGCCAGTCTCTAATGCTATTTGTGTTTTTAGAGTCGTAGTATGGTGAAGTTATTTGTTTGAAGTTTTTATTAGCAAAAAAGTTCAACGAATTTTTTGCATTTTTACCTCCATTCCAATTAACAATTGTAATTTTATCGCTTGGAATTTTGTTCCATACACCTTTCAAATCTCCATTTATTAAATAGTAATCTTTATAAGCATTATGAAGAGAGTCCACCATATCAGACCACATAAATATATTTGCTTTCGGGTTCGCTTCTTGAATTGATTGAACACATTTATTAATATTATTTGAAAGTTGAATAGCAGGCATATCTTTTGGGTCTGTGGAATCGTGCAGACAAGCATCGTCCCAATTCATATTGCGAATTTCATCGTGTCCCATAAAGTAACTATTTGGATTGTATAGTCTCTTCATATCAAAGATTTGTCTTTTGATTATACTATCTGTTTTGGGTTCATTCACACAAACCATTACAGAGCCATTACCATCGTTGTCGCTAACGGCAGCAAATGGATGATACGAACTAATAGATATAGTATCGCCATTTTTGATTTTTGAATTTGGAAATAAATTAAACTTTGGGGCTTGATGATAAGGGCCATATTCGCCCCGTCTATTTTGCAGTATTGGGTCAACTAATTTTGCAAAATCTACACCTTCTTCATAGACAATATTATTTTTCTTAAAAGCATCTTTCACAATCAGTGGAGTACCCGCTCTTCGCAATATATTTGTCAATCCGTAATCTTTGATTGAAAAATCGTCCCACCAAATAGTACCGCTATTTGCACCCCATACACCAGCATAGAGTATTATGTTTTCGTAATTTAAGGTGTTAAATATTAATTCTAATTTAATCCAACCGTTGCTTGTAGCTGGCACACTCATTTGAGCGAAAGTAATTGCCACATAAGAATTATCTGGCTTTTGGCTTAAAACCATTAATTTAATTTCATCTCCACTAAAATTTTTAGTTTTCACCCATGCAGTTAAAAGATATGCTCTATTTTTAGATACTTTCAATGCTAAAGTAAATCTAGAATTTGCTCCATTGAAGCCAGTACATTTTGCGGAAGATGAACCAGAATGATATTCCGAAAAGTCTTGAGTAGCAAATTGCTCGTCATAATAAGACCAGTTGCTAAATTTATTGTTCCCACCCCAAATTTCAAAACCACCATTTGGAATAACAACTTTTGGGTCGGGAATTAATCTAGCCGAATCTGCTTCTACAACATAATTAACAACTGTTTTCAAACCTTCTGCTAAATTTGGGTCGTTCCAAAGAATACCACTACTCCAGCCCACACCACAAACAGATGGAATAATTTCCAAATTACGATCATTGCAAACCTTGCTGAACTTGGCAACACTATCGAAATAGTTGCTAGGTTGCTCAGGAATAATTGCATATTTAAAATCGCCTTGCTGTATCCCATTCAAGTTCCTAAGAGCCATAGTGTCGGCAATTTTAGTTAATCTTTCTAAATCACCAAGACCGCGCAAATTATGCTGTGAGAAAACCCAACGATATTTATAATCAGCCCAGTCTATTATTCTAACTTTAGAAATCGCTTCTTTATCGCCCATCAATTGGAAGATTGTATTTATTCCTGCTCTCAATCCTTCATCATCTTTGCCAATCAAAGCAAATACTGTATCAGTTATTTCCAATACATACCAAGAATTATTAATTTGTTCGGTTGTCCTTGTGCCTATATTTTCATATAAAGCATCTCCAATTGGTTTGATTTTACCAATTTCACTTTCATCTGCTATAATGATTACACCATTATTGGTAACACCTAAAGGAATAATTTCTTTTAGTACACCATTTTTCAATCTCTGATTTAATATGCTTTGCATATATCGAGCTGTTTTGGCTCGCTCTGGCTTTCCTAAGGTGTCAGCACTTATTACGAGTTTGGTTAATGAATTATTACCCAAAAATCGGCTACCAGCATATTTAAACGAAATTTTTGGTTGGGGAATTAATTCTTCTAATGTAACGGAATATAATTTGCCGCTAATTACAACAATTAAAAAAAGTGTTAGAAAATATTTCATAGTTAAACCATTACCTTGTTTGAATAAATTACTTCTCGAAAACAATTTTGTCTATTTCTTTACCATCTATGTTTTTCACTGTCATTTCTATTTTGTCGCTTGTGCAATCGAATATTGCATAATGATATTCTTTTGCAGACTTAATCACATAAGGTGCTTCTTTTGGTGCATAAAGTGGTGAGCCACCGCCACCCAAAATGAAATGGTGAATCTTATTTACTTTATTGTGTTGATAGAAATGCGAATGTCCAGTAAGCACCACATCTACACTGTTTTTCTCGAATAGTTTCTCGCTCATTTTAATCATTCCTTTGCTTTCGCCATGGGCTCCAGCTCCATAAGCAGGAATGTGGAATGCAACGAATTTCCATTTAGCTTTACTGTTTTTCAAATCATCTTCAGCAAATTTCCACTGAGGAGAGTCCTCGCCAATTTTATTTTGAGTAGATAATATCAAAAAATGAATATCCCCATAATCAAATGAATAGTATTCCTGATTACCTTTGCTGATTGGTGATTCGGTAAAAGCTTTTGTGTTTGTCTTCCAACCTTCGTGATTGCCCACAGCATTGAAAAAAGGTACATTCTTCGCCAAACTTAACTGCTCCGAGATGAAAAACTCATCTTTCCAAAGTTTATAACTACCATCGAATGACAAATCGCCCAAGTAAACAGAGAAATCTGGATTTTCGCTTTCCATTCCTTTGGAGATTTTGGCAAATAGCTTTGGTGCAGAGCGACTATCTCCATAGCTTGTGAATTTGAATTTCCCTTTTGTGTTGACATTTGGAGCGGTTTTAAACGAACCTTTATAAGCCACTTCGCCATCTTTTAGAGAGTAACCATATTTAGTAGCGGCTTTTAAGTCTGTGTATTTGATTGAATGCACATAAGTTGCTGGTTTTGCATCAGTAACTTCAAAAACGATAGACTTAATTGTTTTTCGCATACCATCGGGATATTCCAAGAAAGATTCAACTGGCTTATCGGAATCTGTTTCCACAAGCAGATAGATTGAGTTGTTGGTAACAGCTTGTAAATAGGGTTGCATTAGCACTTTTGCATTTGCTTGCAAGCTAATAGCTATTAGAACTAGAATAAAAAGAAATTTTTTCATTTCAGATATTTCGTGTAAGTAATTGATAAATAATGTAAATTGCAATGCTGTAAAAATAAGCTAACTAAATTCAAATAAGTTCTGTTAAATTTGAATAAGTTTCAAACTACAATTTTAAAAAACAATTTTAAAACATTTTTTCAGTTTGATACAAACATTAATTCAAAATAAACGTTTTCTGCAAGATTACGTTACAAAAAATCAATATTTTATTGATTAGGAGCCAAATGACTCAAATTAAAACAACGCTGAACCCTTCCACCAGATTTGATTCCATAGATTGGGATAACCTTGCATTTGGAAAATACTTTTCAGACCACGTTTATATTGCCGATTATATAGATGGCAAATGGCAAACTGGCGAAATAGTGCCTTATGCTAAAATGGAAATGGATCCAGCACTTTGTACTCTGCATTATGGGCAAACAATTTTTGAAGGATTGAAAGCTTTTAAAAATGTGAATGGTGGTGCAAATATCTTCCGACCCGATATGAATGCCAGAAGATTGAACCATTCGGCTCGTACGCTTTGTATTCCTGAATATGACGAAAATTTATTCATAGAAGCAATAAAAGCTTTAGTGGAAACAGACAAAAAATTTATACCTCAACATAAAGGACAATCGCTTTATATCAGACCCCTTGTCTATGGCTCTGGTAATTTCCTTGGTGTACACACTTCCGATACTTATAGATTGATAATAATGAGTTCGCCAGTGGCATCATACTATGCCGAAGGGCTTGCTCCACTTAAGATATTAGTTTCCCACGAATGGGTGCGCACAGCACACGGCGGGCTTGGAACAGCTAAAACTGCCGCTAACTATGCTGCTTCGCTATTTGCAGGACGCAGAGCAAAAGAGCTTGGCTTTTCTCAAGTGCTTTGGCTTGAGTCAACAAGTATGGACTATATTGATGAAGTCGGTGCTATGAACATTATGTTTGTGATAGATGGGGAATTAATTACCCCACCTCTTTCGCAAGGAACATTGCTAGCTGGAGTAACTCGCGATACTGTGCTGAAATTAGCACAAGAGATGGGATTGAAAACTAGCGAAAGACAAATCAAAATTTCGGAAGTATTTGCTGCACATAAAGCTGGGAAATTACAAGAAGTTTTCGGCACTGGCACAGCAGCCGTTATTTCGCCAGTTGGATTGCTTAGCTGGAAAGGCGAAGAAATCACAATTAATAACAATGAAATTGGCGAATTGGCACACAAATTCTTCGACACAATTACAGCCACCCAACACGGTGAAACAGAAGACACTCATAAATGGAATGTTCATCTGAACTTCTAAAAAAAAACTTACTTAAAAACAAAAGTCCTATCTCTAGAAAAAGAGATAGGACTTTTTTGTTATTGGGATTGATATTAATATTTATTATTTTAGATATATAAATTAGTAAGAATATAAATAATTTATTTGCAACGACAAATTATTTTTATTAAATTTACAACTTGAAAATGTAATAAAGAGTTGAATTATGCTTATAACACGTAAAATAGAAATCTACTTTAATCCCGAAACAACAAAAGAAGAATATGATGAATATTGGATCAAACTTAGAGATTTAGAAAGAGATACATTTAAAGCTGCAAATTTTATTGTCAACAATCAATTTTTCAATGAAATTATTGATGAACGTTTATTATTTATGGATGATAAAACTTCTCAAAAAAAATTAGATATTGGAGAAAAAATTAGTGACATATTCAAGAAAAAGTCATTATCCGAAGAAGAAAGTAAAAAGCAAAGAGATAAACTGTACAAAGAATTGAATGAATTAACAAAAGAATCTAGAATTTTTGCAAAAGATTTTTATCTAAAAAGTAAACAAAACTCAACTTATGAATTAATAACAAAAGAATTCCCTAATCTTGGTTCCTATGTTGCTTCTTCTCTCAATCAATCTATTGTATCTGTTTTTAATAACGATATGAAAGAAATTAGAACTGGAAAAAGAACTGTCAGAAATTATAAAAAGGGTATGCCAATTCCTTTTATGAAAACAGGGATTATATTTCAGAAAATTGAAGATAAATATCATATTAAGTGGATTGGAAAGTTTAATTTCATTATTAAATTTGGTAGGGACAGGAGTAACAACAAAGCAATAATTGATAAAGTGCTTTCGGCTGAATATAGTTTTTCAGATTCATCGGTTCAAATAAAAGACAACAAAATATTTTTATTGTTAATTGTGAATATTCCAGATAGTGTAGTTGTTCTCGATAAAAATATTTGCGTTGGGGTAGATCTTGGATTAAACATTCCTGTTTATTTAGCTTTAAATAATGGTTTTGAACGACAAGCTTTGGGAGATAGAGAATCATTCTTGAAATTCAGAGTTAGAATGCAACAAGTTAGAAGAAGGTTGCAACAAAGTTTGAAGCTTGCTGCTGGCGGTAAAGGTAGAGATAAAAAAATGAAGGCTTTAGATAACTCTAAAGCAAATGAAAAAAAATTTGCAACTACTTACAATCATCAAATTACAGCTGAAATTATTAAATTTGCTTTAAAGCACAATGCTGGAATAATCAAAATGGAAAATTTAAAAGGTATTGCTCAAGATGAAAAAAATAGCTTTATCCTTAGGAATTGGTCATATTTTCAACTTCAACAATTTGTGGAATATAAAGCAAAAAGAAACAATATTGAGATAAAATATATAAACCCAAAATATACTTCGCAAATGTGTTCCTATTGCGAAAATAGAGAAGATGGACAAAGACTTTCGCAATCAGAGTTTCTTTGCAAAAACCCAGATTGTACTAATAAAGACGATAAAAATGAAAATTTAAAAATTAATGCTGATTTCAATGCAGCAAGAAATATTGCAAAAAGCGAAAAATATTCGTAATTTGCAATTTGTTATTTGACATTTGATTCAAATAGCGGGCGGTTGTACGTCCGAACGGTGTGGAAATTTTAACTATTTTATATTATTTCACTCACCAACACCTTGTTTTATTTAAAAAAAATTATACTTAAGTTGTTGTATTTTAGCGAGTTACTTAACTCAAGTTTTGAACAGTAGCAATTTATAAGGTGATTACAACGACTTAGAATATCCAAACTTTAACGTTAATGTTTTGAACAGTAGCAATTTATAAGGTGATTACAACCACTCAAGAAGAGTTTAAATTTTGGTTAATGTTTTGAACAGTAGCAATTTATAAGGTGATTACAACTGGTATAAGTATATGGAGCTGTTGAAGCGGGTTTTGAACAGTAGCAATTTATAAGGTGATTACAACACAATCTCGCTCTTACTTGGAAGTATTGAGGTTTTGAACAGTAGCAATTTATAAGGTGATTACAACTGATTCATCTATCCCCCAATGCTACAAGTAGTTTTGAACAGTAGCAATTTATAAGGTGATTACAACGTAATAGTTGGAATAGTAAGTTATGGTCTGGTTTTGAACAGCAGCAATTTAATTATGGACTGCTCAAATATTCCATCGGGAGTTTATTTCGCAAGAGTAGCACTTGGCAGTGAGAATTTGAATATCCCAATTGTTGTTTCCAAATAGTTTTGCCCAAAATCACCCTAGCATACCTTCTATCTTACTTATGTATGCTTCAAACTTATTGGCTAATTCTTCTTTAAGTTCTTTTTCTTTCAGTCTTTGGCCCACTTGGGTGTTGAGTTGCTTTTCCAGTATCTCTATTTGGTCATAACGTACTTTTATTAGGGATTCTAATTCATTGATTTTAGTCTGCATATTTCCAATAGATTTATCTCTACTTTCAATTTTGGTAGTCAAATTCGAAATATTATTTTGCAATAGTTTGATTTCCGAAAGATTCAAAGTGCCAGAGCTTTCTTTGCTTAGCAAAGTAAATTCTTCTATTTTGCGTTCTTTTTCCATAAGTGCCGAAACCAATTGCGTGTTTTTCAATTGGTAAAGCTCATTCAGTGCTTTATTTTCAGCTATCATGCTATCTTTATTCTGCACTAAATCAACAAGCATTTTCTTTTGATTTTCAAAGTCTTGTTTCGCAGAGTTTAAAGTATTTCGCAAATCTTCATTCTCAAGCACTAACTTTTCGAAATCATCTTTTTTCATAGCTTCTGCCAAAGCAGATTCTAAGTTAGAAATTTCTTCCGTAAGCAATGCAATATCCAGCTTAGCTTCGTCGCTATCGTTTGAATTATTAGCCGCCGCTTGTGAAGTTAATTTCAAGTCAGCATTTGCTCGTTCCAATTCGCCAAGTTCTTTTGATTTCACAATCAGGTTTTCTTCCAATCTGCCAATTGTTTCTTTGAATTTATTTGCTTTGGTTTGCTCTTGCTCAATTTTATAGAGCATTTCCGATTGCTCTTTTTTGGCAAGTTGAAGCTTATGTTCAAAATCTTTGATTTTATTAGTGAGTTGCTCCATAGAAGTTTGACTTGCTATTGCCACTGCTCCGAATTGCTTCACTTTCAAGTTAGCATCATCGGTAAGTCTTTCTTTATTTTCAATCTCAAGCTTAGCTTTTGCCAATTCCGTTTCAAGCGATTCTATTCGCAGAAGGCTTGTGTTTACATAATCACTTTCAATATGTGCTATTTTCGCTTGTAGCTCAGCTTTTTCTTGTTGAAATTGTGCATTCTTATTGTTGAATGTACGAATTAACTCGGCTTGTTTTTCAAGTTCTTCTTTGTAGAAAGTCAGCTTTTCGTTATTGTTCTGCTGTTCGCCTGTATTGATTTTAGTTTCGTTAAGTTTTGCTTGTAGTGAATTTCTTTGGTTTGTTAGGTCACTAACAGTTTCTTCCAAGTGCTGATTATTTTCAGCAAATACAGCCGCTCTTTTTTCAGTATCTTTCGATTGAAACACTCTATTCTGAAGCTCGGCTATGCTTTCCTTATGTTTCAAAATAGAATCGTCTTTTTCTATAAGTTCAAGTTTAAATCTATTCAGTTCTTTTTGCAAAAAACTATAATCACTTTGCGTAGTCTCTAATTCTTTGAATTTGCTATTCAGCTCTGAATTAATTTCAGCATTCTTAGTTTCTAAATTCGATTTATAAGAGTCGAATTCCACAAGTAAATTGCCGTGCTTTTCTTGGTAATCTTTCGATGCAGCAAAATCAGAGCTTAGAGTTGTAAGTTCTAATCTTTGCTTAGCTATAATTTCTTCCAATGATTTTATCTTAGCTTCAAATTCGGTCAGCTTTGATGCTTGCAAATCCATAGTATGGATATTGTCTTCCAAATTCTGAACAAGCTCATCAGATAAATTCTTAGTGGATAATAACACTTTCTCATAGCCATCTATTCTTTCTTTATATAGATTGGCTACTTTCCATAGACTATTTATAGCTGGAGCAAGTTTCTCTTCTCTAAGGTTCTGCATCTATTTTTCCGATTAAAATTACTTTCTTAACTGTGCTGAAAATTTGGTTTCAATTGCTTGAATTATTTTAGTTACTTCTGAGTCAATTTCTTCTGTTGTCAATGTTCTATCTTCCGCAGTGAATTTCATATTGAACGCAAGAGATTTCTTACCTAATTCAATATTCTTTCCTTTATAAACATCGAATACATCTACGTTTGAAAGGAGTTTCTGACCAGTTTGGGCTATTAATTTCTGTATTTCGATAGCATTAGTTTCATCATTTACCAAAAATGCCAAATCTCTCTCCACTTCTGGGAATTGCGAAAGTTTGCTATATTTCTTTTCTTTGGTTTTAATCAGAGCGAGCTGTTTTAAATCAATCACAGCTATGAAAACTTCTTGTTCAATTTCGTATTCTTTCAATAGCTTTTTCTCTATTGCACCAATACTTCCAATCACAACTTTCTTTGAAACAATATTTGCATAATCGGCAGCAAAGCCCTTAGCCACTTCGTCAATTGCAAAATCAATTTTCTCAATTCTCAGTTCAGAAATCAAATCCATCACTTGCCCTTTCAAATTGTAGAAGTCATAGCTGCTGGCTTTATGTTGCCAGTTGCCTAGAGTTTTTCCAGTAATAGCTAAAGCCACTACTTCTCTTTCTTCTATTCCTTTAATGAAAGTTTCTTTTTCTGTTCTGTGGAATGTTTTACCGATTTCAATTAATTGCAAATCACTATTGCCATAGCGAATGTTGTGAGCAATAGTTCTCAGCATAGATGGCAACATACTTGGCCGCATAATAGATAATTCTTCACCCAATGGATTTTCAATTACAATTGGATTCTCATCGAAATAAGCAGCAGCCGATTTCGATATTTGGAACTGAGTATAAATTTGGTTGAAACCACGGGACACATAGAAATCCAAAACATTGCGATTCAAATTTGATTCCGAATAAATAGCATTTTTCTCGGAATTTGCATTTAGCTGAATTGTAGAATTCACAGGAATTTTATCGTAGTGATAATATCTTGCAATATCCTCAATCAAATCCACAGAAAAAGTGCAGTCGTGGCGATGATACGGCACAGCCACTTCTATACTATTTGCAGTTTGGGCAATTATTTCAAAATGTAAATTTTCTAAAATTGAAATCACTTGCTCTTTTGGAATTTCCAAACCAAGCAATCTAACTATTTCCGCAAAGCGTAATTCAATTTTAATTTTTTCAATTTTATTTGGATATACATCAATAATGCCTTTTTCAATTACTCCTCCAGCCACTTCCTGAATTAAAGATGCAGCTCTATCGGCAGCATATTCAAGCAAACTAATGTCCACTCCACGCTCAAATCTATAAGCTGCATCGGAGCGAAGTGCTAATTTCTTTCCAGTTCTGCGAACAGAAGTTGGCTTAAAGAATGCAGATTCTATAAGCACATTTTTGGTAGAATTAGTTATTTCGCTATGCAATCCACCCATAACTCCAGCAATTGCTGCTGGTTTTTCGCCATCGCATATCATCAACATTTGTGAATCTAATAAACGTTCTTTGCTATCGAGTGTAGTGAATTTTTCGCCTTCGTTTGCGGTGCGAACAACTATTTCCGATTTTGCTAATGTATCCAAATCGAATGCGTGGAGAGGTTGCCCAATTTCCATTAGCACAAGATTAGTTATATCTACAATATTATTAATAGAGCGAAGCCCAATTTTAGTCAATTTGCTTTTTAGCCAAGCAGGGGATTCATTAATTTCCACCCCACGAACTACTCTTGCCAAATATCTTGGACAAGCTTCAGAATCCTGAATAAAAATTTTCGCAGATTTATTTATATCACCACCAGTTTCATCAACTTTTACAGCCGATAAATTAGCTTTTGTTCCATAGTAGGCAGCAAGTTCTCTTGCAACTCCCCAATGACTAAGGCAATCAGCTTTATTTGGAGTTAAACTAAGTTCAAAGATTATATCGTTCAAATCTAAGAAGTCGGCGAGTTTTATATTTGTGTTTGTTTCAGCAGGCAAAACCCAAATTCCGCTATGGTCTTCTTCTATTCCTAGTTCCGATTTGCTGCAAATCATTCCGTTAGATTCTACTCCACGAATTTTGCGAGCCGAAAGTTCAAAACCACCGTTTGGCACAATTGCACCAGAAAGTCCAAGAATTATCTTTTGTCCAGCGGCTACATTTGGGGCTCCGCACACTACAACTTGTCTTTGTTCGCCATAAACTACAGTGCAAAGAGAAAGTTTATCTGCATTTGGGTGTGGCTCTTTATGCTCAACATAAGCAGTAACGAATTTGTCGTATTGTTTTGCGTAATCAGTAATTTCGTCAACTTCGAAGCCCAACATAGTTAGTATATCTTCGAGTTCTTTGGGGTTAATTTCTTTGGGTAAAGTATCTTTTATGGCAGGGAATTCCCTTAGCCAATTCAAACTAATTTTCATTTTGTATTTATATTTCTTTAAATTAACTTCGTAAATGACTGTAAATATAATATTTTATTCGTTTTATTTAATAAGAAATTATAAATATTTAGCTAAAATCACTAAATTCTTTTATACAATTTGGTTATATAAAGAAGCAAAGTTAATTTTCGGAAAACAAAAACTACAAAAACTAAGAAACTATGAATAAGTCAATCTCAATTTTACTTTTGTTAATTAGCAGCATTGCAGCAAATGCTCAAGAATTATTCCCGCTTTCTAGCCCAAAAAGCCCAAAAATGTTAGCTGGCGAAATCTACGTTCAGTTCAAACTTGGTACATATTCCAAAGATTTAGCGGCAATTTCGCTTGGTGCAAGCTACAAAGTTAAAAATTCGTTGTTAGCCCGTGAGCAATCCGAAACATATAGAACCAATAAAGCTAAAAATAATGATTTGCAAGCAAGTTCAGAATTATTAGCTGCTGAAGAACCACTTCTGCGTACTTTCGTAGTAGAATTTGATAAAACATTGAATCCAGAAAAAGTAGCATTCCACTTAATGCGAAAAAATCCAAACGTTGAATATGCCGAAGCTCATTATGTTGATGAATTACAAAGAGTTGATGATAGTAATTTTGATGTTTTGTTTTCAGATAAAGACGATAGCAAAATCTTGACTACATTTACTCCAAACGACCCAAGCGTGGCAGCACAAAAAATGTTAAAGCAAATCAATGCCTATGAAGCTTGGTTTATCGAAAAAGGAAATCCAAATGTTGTGATAGGAATTAGCGATGAAGGACTTAACCAAAATCACCCAGACTTAGCCCCAAATTTATACATAAACACGAAAGACCCTGTCAATGGAAAAGATGATGATGGCGATGGCTACATAGATAATTTTAACGGCTATAATTTTAACCCAGTAAACAATAACGACTGGAACAATACAGTAAATAATCACTCCCACGGAACTGAAGTGGGCGGAATAGCAGGAGCAGCTTTCAATAATGGAATAGGTATAGCTGGCGTGGGCGGTTTGTGTAAAATATTTCCTTTTAAAGTATCTCCAAAAAATTCATCAGTAGTTACAAATGGCTACGAATCAATGATAGCAGCAGCTAATATGGGTTTTGTGAAAATTCTAAATTGTAGTTGGGGCAATGTTTCAAATCCGAACTTTTCGCCAATCAGACAAAACGCTGTGACTTATGCTGTTGCAAAAGATGTTGCAATAATAGGTGTATCAGGAAATCAAGAAATATCTACTGGCCCTGCTAAATACAGAAGCTCAATGCCGGGATTTTATTTTGGAGTTTTGGGAGTTGGCGAAGTTGATTCCGAAGATTTTATCACAGACAATTCTGGACTTGGAGAGGCATGTAAGATAATGGCACCAGGTTATGGCAACTTTACAACTTCTGGCAATGGATATACTGACGTTAATTTCGGTACTTCCTATGCAGCACCAGTTGTATCTGGAGCTATGGGATTGGTTCGCTCTAAATATCCAAATTTAAAAGCTATGCAAGCAATTAGCTTTCTAAGACAATGCACTGACAATATTGCCAGTGTGAATGGAAATGAAGGCAATAAAATGCCTGGAAGAATCAATATACTTAAAGCGGTAACAATTGACCCAATGTCTATTCCTGGTTTTGCTTTGATAGACCAACGCAAAACAGATCTGAACTCCTCGGTTGAGAAAATATCATTCAATATTGGTGATGTATTCAATTTGAATTTGAAATTGAAAAATTATTTAGGAAAAGCAGATGCTTTGGTTTTTAATGTGTCAACTGTTTATAACAATAACAATAGCGATATTTCATTCACAAAGTCTAGTTTCGATTTCGATAACGTGAAAACCAATGATGAGATAACACTTCCTTTAGAAATAAAACTTAGCAATTTCAATATTAATAAGATGTTACTTCGCATTGATATTCTTGGAAATAACAACTATAAAGATGTACTTTTTGTAGATTTCTATGCTTTCCCAGAGGTTATTACTTACCAGAACGATGCAATTCAATTTTCTGTGGGCTTACGTGGAACTTTTGGCTATAACTCAAATAAATATTCAAGACAGGGCTATGGTTTCAATTTGCTTGGATATGGAGACGCTCTATATAATGGGGGATTATTAATGATTGCCGATAGTAATAGTATATTGTCTGCAAACGATGGATTTGGATTAGATGGAAGTGATTTTGGCTATGGACCAAACACATTTAGCAAAAGCACAAAATATATAGAAATAGTAGGAAACTTCACAAATGCTAGAAATGTATTGATTAGCAAAAGAGTGGATTTACCCAAAGGCAATGAAAATTATACAAAGTTAATTATAAGAGCCACAAATGAATCTCAACAAATAATAAACAACTTAACCATTGGTTATAAATTAGATTGGGATATTGCTTATAAAGACGAAGGATACATCCTCAATTTAGGCACTTTGCTGGATTCTGATTTGCCCGATTTGCTAAAAAGAAGCTACCGAGGTGGGAATATATTCAAAAATAAAGATGAAGCTGTTGCATTTGGTGCTGCCATTACAAGCGATGACACCACTGGCATTGCTCAAATAGCTAATCTTAATTCAAGTATTGGTATGTCCAATTCTAATATTCTTAGGGCATTGAATTCTGGCAAAACTTGGTTGCTGAATTCCACCACAGATATTTACGGAATTGTAGGAATGAAATTCCCTGGGATTTTAGCACCAAATGATTCCAAGGAATGCACTATCTGTATAGCAGGTGGTAACAACGCTGATGAATATAAAGCTGCAATCAGGAAATGTTTAGAAACCCTAACATCTGTTGCCACTACGCAAATCACAAACACAATAAATATTGCTGATTTGGGAGATGTAATTATCATTAAAACGGAAGCTGAAGATAGTTTTAAATTATTCAATATACTTGGCTCTCAACTCGGCAATTGGAACAATACAAACCAAATAATGATAAACAAATCACAGTTTGCAAATGGTGTTTATTTCATTAGCACCCAAAATAGCTCGAAGAAATTTGTAATTGGGGAGTAATTACAAAAAAAATTAACTCATTCTTCATTCAAACAAATGCAATAGTTTCAAAATTATTTCATAATTTGCATTTCTAAAGTTGGAAATAACTAAAAAGAGTTTAAGATGAATATTCACGAATATCAAGCAAAAGAACTTTTAAGTCAATTTAAAGTTCCTGTATTGAAAAGCCAAGTGGTCTTTTCGGCTGAAGAAGCTGGCAAAGTAACATTTGAAAAGTTTGAATCTCAAGGCAGCAAAGTTGTTGTTCTTAAGTCGCAAGTGCACGCTGGCGGTAGAGGTAAAGGCATAGTAAAAGACGTTAAATCTAATGTCGATAAAGAAATTGATGGAAAAGCTGTCCGTGGCGTAAACGTTGTCCATAGTGGCAATTTAGCTGATAAAGTTTTCAAATTGGCTGATGCTACTTTTGGAAACAAACTTGTTACTATTCAAACTGGTGAATCTGGTGCGGTAGTTAGCAGAATGCTTGTGGAAGATGGAGCTTCTATCGAAAAAGAATTCTATATAAGTATTTTGCTCGACAGACAAACTAGTAAAAATATCATAATGGCTTCTACTGAAGGAGGTATGGATATTGAAACTGTGGCTCACGACACTCCTGAAAAAATTATCTATGAAACCATCAATCCTAAAATTGGATTCCAAGGGTATCAAGCTCGCCGTTTGGCTTTTGGCTTGGGACTTTCTGGCAATGGCTATAAAAACTTCATTCCTTTCATTACTAATTTGGTGAAAGCATACGATGAGTTAGATTGCTCTATGTGTGAAATCAACCCAATGGTTTTGACAACTGAAGGAACAATTTTAGCATTGGATGCGAAAATTAACTTCGATGACAACGCAGAATACAGACACAAAAATTGGGCTGAACTAAAAGATGACGCTGAAGAATCGCCATTGGAAGTAGAAGCTGCAAAATACAACCTAAACTATATCAAATTAGACGGAAACGTTGGATGTATGGTGAACGGAGCTGGTTTGGCAATGGCTACTATGGATATGATTCAAATAAGTGGCGGAGCACCCGCAAACTTTTTGGACGTAGGAGGTGGGGCAAATGTAGAACGTATAGCAAACGCATTCCGCTTGATGATGAGCGATAAAGATGTGAAAGCTGTATTAATTAACATTTTCGGTGGTATCGTTCGTTGCGATAGAGTTGCTGAAGGTATTATACAAGCATTGAAAACAGTGAAAGTAGATATGCCAGTAATTGTTAGATTGGACGGAACAAACGCTCCAGAAGCTGCCAAAATGCTTGCAACATCAGGTATGGATTTTAAAGTAGCAATTAATTTCAACGATGCAGCTGCAAAAGTGAAAGAAGTATTTGCGAAATAATTCCAACAATATAGATTAAACTAATCCAACCTTCCGAAAGATTCAAACCTTCGGAAGGTTTTTTTTAGTCAAAAAACTAGTTCCGCAGGAAATTCCTGTGTGTAAAAAATATAAACCCACACAAATCCCAACAACCTCTTAATTAGTTGAATTTAAAATAGTAAAAATATTGTTATTCGGAATACTTTTACTAT
>Ga0163148_10001041_pt1 | contig 37061 bp, 29 predicted proteins | sample OliLakLV19MP7P2_FD_148606 | JGI IMG/M metagenome (GOLD analysis project Ga0163148, IMG submission 148606) | Freshwater microbial mat bacterial communities from Lake Vanda, McMurdo Dry Valleys, Antarctica- Oligotrophic Lake LV.19.MP7.P2 | ecosystem: Environmental > Aquatic > Freshwater > Lake >... | reverse complement strand
TACCGGATCGTTAAAACTAAAATTGTATGGAGTTAAACTCGCATACTTGGTGGCCATCGGGTCAATTTGATTCATGCGCCCAAGTATAGGGTCGTAGTTTCTATACGCTAAATCATAAAGATTACTGATAGCTATCGGGAGAAAAGGATAGTTCTCGCTATATTGAATAATATTGCCGGGCGTAAACGACATGGTTACATCATCCCCGCATAAGGCGGGGCAGGATAAAGATAGGCACAGCTCGCTATTCCATGACTAAACTGCAATGTTAAATGTTATAGCTTTGATTGGGTTGCGGGTCAGGCGACCCGCAACAACGAATTTTTTGACCAACGAAGGCGATCAACATTAACTGAAATTAGAATTTATTACCAACAACAACTTAAGGAAATTAGAATTAACGAGGCTGCGTTTAGCACCCGTTGGGTAATTGTTAAAGCTACTGTTGGTAGTTGCTTCCATATTAGCTGTTACCACCTGTGGGGTTGCAGCAGCAGATGTAAATACTAGTTCGAGTATTCCCCTGATGATCGGCAATCGCATACTGATGTTCCAGCGTGCTGCCATTTTTTACCACGCGGCCTTCGGGGGCACCAAAAAAGGTTGCGGGTCAGGCGACCAGCAACAACAAAGGGCGACCTGCAACAACAATTTTTTTACCAACATTAACCGAATTAGAATTTGTTACCAACAAAAACCGGGTCGCGGTCAGGCGACCCGCAACAACAAAGAGCCACTGACCCTACTTTAACTTAAGCTTCACCGATTGTGCCCCCAAAATTCATCGGAAATTGAGGTGCTTCATTGGTTTGTTTAATAGGCCCAAAGGTGGCCTCGTATTTACTAATATTGTCTTTTAGAGCAGCCAGCAGCCTTTTAGCATGCTCCGGAGTAATAATTACCCGAGCCTTTACTCGCGCTTTTGGCACCCCTGGCATAAGCCTTATAAAGTCCACCACAAACTCACTGTTCGAGTGGGCAATCATTGCCAAATTGGAATAGATACCCTCGGCAATCTCCTCAGAAAGCTCGATGTTGATTTGATTTTGGGGCGGTGTGTTTTTAGTTTCTGCCATAGCTTTTAATTTGATAATTATTCAATTTGAGGATTTGAAAATTAAGACGGCTATTAATTCGAGTTACATATCTATAAACGAATGAGGCTGTCTATTACTATAAGACAGCCTCATTTTCAAATTATTTCATTTTCAAATCTTCAAATTAACCAGCTAGTTCTCTCTCTTTCGACTTCCGCTCAGGCGCATCAACTAACTTCTGATATTCTTCTTCAGAATTTACAATCATATCGTTTAGTCTTCTCTGGCCGGTACCAGCAGGAATCAAATGTCCTACAATAACATTCTCCTTCAAGCCCACCAAATGATCAGCCTTACCGCGTATTGCAGCTTCGCTCAACACTTTAGTTGTTTCCTGGAAGGAAGCAGCCGACAACCAGCTTTCTGTTTTCAACGATGCCTGAGTAATACCTTGAAGAGTTGGACGTGATACCGCAGATAGGGCATCGCGTACTTCAGCAATCTTTTGGTCTTTTCTCTTCAAGGAAGAATTCTCATCTCTCAATTCACGTGGACTAACTATCTGACCTACTTTGAATCGTTGAGAATCACCAGGCTCCATTACAATCTTCTTATCTAATACGCGGTCGTTTTCCTCACGGAACTCAAACTTATCAACGTATTCGCCAGGAAGGAAAGTAGTATCACCTGAATCAATAATCTCCACTTTCTGCATCATCTGACTTACGATACACTCAATGTGCTTATCGTTAATCTTCACACCTTGTAAACGATATACTTCCTGAATTTCATTTACCAAGTATTCTTGAACTGCCGTTGGTCCTTTTATCGATAGAATATCGGATGGAGTAATAGCGCCATCTGATAAAGGTTGACCTGCTTTTACAAAGTCATTATCCTGAACCAAAATGTGTTTAGACAATGGCACCAAATAACGCTTCTGAACACCATCCTTAGACTCGATGAAGATTTCGCGGTTACCACGCTTAATACCACCGTAGGTTACAACACCATCAATCTCACTTACAACAGCTGGGTTCGAAGGATTGCGTGCTTCAAACAATTCCGTTACACGTGGAAGACCTCCTGTAATATCGCGAGACTTACCCATGGTGCGCGGAATTTTTGCTAACACTTGGCCAGCTTTAATCTTCTCGCCCTGATCTACCGCTAAGTGAGCACCCACAGGAATGTTATATCCCTTAGTCTCATTCTTACCTTTTACAATGATGGACGGGTTCTTGGTCTTATCGCGGGTATCTGTAATTACCTTTTCGCGGTGACCAGTTTGCTCATCAGATTCCTCTTTAAAAGTAATGCCCTCGATGATCGCTTCGAACTCGATTTCTCCGTCATACTCTGATAAGATAACCGCATTGTATGGATCCCAGAAACACAACTCCTCGCCTTTCTCCACTTTCTGCCCATCCTTAACTTTAAGGAATGTTCCGTAAGGAACGTTGTTAGTAATCATCACACGTTTCTCAGCATCTAAAATTCTGATTTCACCTGTACGACCCATAACAACTTTCACTTTGTTGTTATCACGATCTGTTGTATCAACCGTTCTTATCGCTTCAAATTCAATTGTACCGGTGAACTTAGCTTTAATGTTAGCTTCGGTTGCAATGTTCGATGCTGTACCACCTACGTGGAAAGTACGAAGTGTTAACTGAGTGCCTGGTTCACCAATAGACTGAGCAGCGATAACACCTACTGCCTCACCTGCCTGAACCATTTTGCCCGTTGCCAAATTTCTACCGTAACATTTAGCACAGCCACCTACTTTAGTTTCGCAGGTTAACACCGAGCGAATCTCAACTTCTTCTATGCTGGTTTCCTCAATGCGTTTTGCTACCTCATCATTGATTTCCTCATTAGCTGGGCAAATCAATTCTTCGGTAATAGGATCATAGATGTCATGCACCGTTACACGGCCTAGAATACGTTCCGACAATGGCTCAACAATATCCTCATTATCTTTTAGCGCTGTAACCTTCAAGCCGCGAAGTGTACCGCAGTCCTCTTCAGTAACAACAAGATCTTGGGCAACATCTACAAGCCTGCGAGTTAAGTATCCGGCATCAGCTGTTTTCAACGCTGTATCGGCAAGGCCTTTACGAGCACCGTGTGTGGAAATAAAATATTCCAACACATCAAGTCCTTCTTTAAAGTTTGAAAGGATTGGGTTCTCAATTATAGCACCTACAGATCCTGCCAAGTTCTTCTGAGGCTTCGCCATCAAACCGCGCATGCCGCCCAACTGACGAATTTGCTCTCTAGAACCCCGAGCACCGGAGTGCATCATCATATAGATGGAGTTAAATCCTTGCTGATCTTCTTCCAACTGCTTCATCAGCGTGTTGGTAAGCATGGTATTTGTACGAGTCCAGATATCAATTACCTGGTTGTAACGTTCGTTATCAGTAATAAGACCCATCATGTAGTTGTTCCATACTGAATCAACTTCTTTCTGAGCTTCTTCTACTAACTTTTTCTTTTCGTCAGGTACTTTAACATCGCCTAATCCCATTGACAACCCACCCTTATAGGCCATCTGGAATCCAAGTTCTTTAATATCGTCAAGGAACTTAGCTGTTTTAGCTTGTCCTGCTAACTTATAAACATCAGCGATGATAGTTTGCAGCTTCTTCTTAGTTAAAAGTTCGTCTACATACCCAACTTCAACGGGCATAAACTGATTGAAAATAACACGACCTGTTACAGTCTCAATCATTTTCCTTTCAAGCTGTTCGTTTTTCTTGTCGCGAACTATTGCACGCACTTTTATAATAGCATGCTTCGATAGCTTGCCCTCATTGTATGCAATTACTACTTCATCTGCAGAATAGAATCTCTTGCCTTCGCCTAGTTCTCCTTTTCTTCCTTTCGTAAGATAATAAAGTCCCAACACCATGTCCTGAGAAGGAACAGTAATAGGAGCTCCGTTAGCAGGGTTAAGAATGTTATGAGAAGAAAGCATCAACACAGAAGCTTCCAATATTGCTTCCTGCCCAAGTGGCACGTGAACCGCCATCTGGTCACCGTCAAAGTCAGCGTTGAACGCAGTACAAACTAACGGGTGCAATTGAATCGCTTTTCCTTCAATCAACTTTGGTTGGAAAGCTTGAATACCTAATCTGTGCAGGGTTGGAGCACGGTTTAAAAGAACTGGATGTCCTTTCAATACGTTTTCTAAAATATCCCACACAACAGGATCTTTGCGATCAACAATTTTCTTTGCAGACTTCACCGTCTTCACAATTCCTCTTTCTATGAGCTTGCGAATAATGAATGGCTTGAATAATTCAGCAGCCATATCTTTTGGAAGACCGCACTCATGTAATTTCAATTCTGGCCCTACTACAATTACTGAACGACCAGAGTAGTCAACTCGCTTACCCAGTAAGTTTTGACGGAAACGCCCTTGCTTACCTTTAAGCATATCACTCAATGATTTCAATGCACGGTTACCATCGGAACGCACTGCATTTACTTTACGTGAGTTGTCGAACAATGAGTCAACAGCTTCCTGAAGCATCCGCTTCTCGTTACGAAGAATAACTTCAGGAGCTTTAATATCTATCAATCTCTTAAGACGGTTGTTACGAATAATAACACGTCTGTAAAGATCATTCAAATCTGATGTAGCAAAACGACCACCATCCAACGGAACAAGTGGACGCAATTCTGGCGGGATTACCGGAACCATTTTAATGGTCATCCATTGTGGTCGGTTTTCAACACGCGTATTTGCTTCGCGGAAAGCTTCAACTACTTTCAAACGCTTCAACGCTTCTGCCTTGCGCTGTTGTGAAGTATCTGTTGCAGCCTGATGACGCAACTCATAAGAAAGTTCATCAAGCTTAACGCGAGATAAAAGCATTTCCAATGAATCGGCTCCCATCTTCGCGATGAATTTCTTAGGATCATTATCATCCAGTAATTGATTCTCGCGTGGCAACTTATCAACAATGTCTAAGTATTCTTCTTCTGTTAAGAAGTCGAGACGGTTAATACCATCTTCTTCTTTAATACCCGGTTGAATTACTACAAATCTTTCGTAGTAAATAATCTGATCTAACTTCTTGGTTGGTAGACCAAGTAAGTAACCAATCTTGTTTGGTAACGAACGGAAATACCAGATGTGAGCAACAGGCACAACCAATTCGATGTGACCCATGCGCTCGCGTCTAACTTTCTTTTCAGTAACCTCCACACCGCAACGGTCGCAGATAATTCCCTTATAGCGAATACGCTTATATTTTCCGCAATGACATTCCCAGTCTTTAACCGGACCAAAAATTCGTTCGCAGAACAAACCACCCATCTCCGGCTTATACGTGCGGTAGTTGATTGTTTCAGGTTGCGTTACTTCACCATGTGAGCTTTCCAAAATTGATTCCGGAGAAGCAAGACTGATAGTGATTTTAGAGAAATCGTTGTTGATCTTTTTATTTTTTCTGAAAGACATTTTAGTAGTAGTTAGTCTTTAGTATTGAGTCCTTAGTTCCAAAATTTTGCCTGAGTCTTTAGTCTCATTGCTCAAGACTAAAGACTCAGGACTATTTTAATCCATCGTTATCTCTAATGCCAAACCTCTGAGTTCATGCACAAGTACATTAAACGATTCTGGTATGTTCGGCTTCCTCATATTTTCACCTTTAACAATTGCTTCGTAAGCTTTCGCTCTACCAATCACGTCATCGGATTTAATTGTAAGGATTTCCTGTAGAATATGTGATGCACCGAATGCTTCAATCGCCCAAACCTCCATCTCACCAAAACGCTGACCACCGAATTGAGCTTTACCACCCAATGGCTGTTGTGTAATAAGTGAATAAGGTCCGATAGAACGAGCATGCATTTTATCGTCTACCAAGTGACCAAGTTTCAACATGTAGGCTATACCTACTGTAACTGGTTGATCAAACATTTGACCTGTTAAGCCATCGTATAGATAAGTACGTCCGAATTCAGGAAGGTTCGCTTCTTTCAATTCAGCAGAAACCTGATCAAGCGATGCTCCGTCAAAAATTGGTGTTGCATACTTTCTTCCCAACTTCGTGCCAGCCCAAGCCAATACAGTTTCATAAATCTGGCCAAGGTTCATACGAGAAGGCACACCAAGTGGATTCAAGCAGATATCAACCGGGGTTCCATCTTCAAGGAATGGCATATCTTCTTCACGAACAATACGTGCAACAACACCTTTGTTTCCGTGACGTCCCGCCATCTTATCTCCTACTTTCAACTTGCGTTTCTTAGCTATGTAAACCTTAGCTAATTGTACGATACCTGCAGGTAGTTCATCTCCTACTTCTAATGTGAAACGCTCGCGCTTGAAGTCACCAGAAATTGAATTTCTCTTATTCAGATAATTCTTAACTACTTCAGACACTAAGTCATTCGTATGATCATCGGTAGTCCAACTGTCTAAGCTGATGTCAGCAATCAAGTTAACCTCTTCAGGTACATTATAATTGCTTTCATCGCGATAGATGTTCTTGTCAGGGAAGAGATTGTTTTCAATCACCTTACCAGAAAATTTAACTCCTTTGCTGATTAACTCATCACCAAACTTGTGTGTTACACCCTGACTGGTTTTGCCAGTAAGTAACGTAGTAAGTTTCTTAACCATATCAGCACGCAACTCAGTAAGTTGTTTGCTATAACGATTCTTCAATGTATCCAATTCTTTCTTAGACTTAGTACGAACGTCTTTGTCGCGTTTTGGTCTTGAGAACAACTTGGTTTCTATTACCACACCTTTCAACGATGGAGGTGCCTTCATAGAAGCATCTTTCACATCACCGGCTTTATCACCGAAGATTGCTCTAAGAAGTTTTTCTTCCGGAGTTGGATCTGTTTCACCTTTTGGTGTGATTTTACCGATAAGGATGTCACCTTCTTTTACTTCTGCACCAATGCGAATGATACCGTTTTCGTCAAGATGCTTAACAGCTTCTTCACTTACGTTAGGGATTTCAGAGGTTAACTCTTCTTCACCACGTTTTGTATCACGCACTTCTAATTCAAATTCCTCAACGTGAATCGATGTATAAATATCCTCGCGCACAACGCGTTCAGAAATTACAATCGCATCCTCGAAGTTGTATCCCTGCCAAGGCATGTAGGCTACTAACAAGTTGCGGCCTAGTGCTAACTCACCGTTAGCGGTTCCGTAACCCTGACACAGCGGTTGCCCTTTAGATACTTTATCACCTTTCTTCACCAATGGTGTAAGGTTGATGCAAGTATCCTGATTGGTTCTTCTAAACTTAATCAGGCTATAAGATTTCACTTCGTTATCAAAGCGAACCAACTCCTGCTCTTCGGATACTTCGTAACGAACTACAATCTTATTCGCATCTACGAATTCAACTGTACCGCTTGCTTCGGATAAGATTAATGTACGTGAATCCAAGGCTATTCTTCCTTCAAGACCAGTACCTACTATAGGTGCTTCTGGTCGCATCAATGGAACAGCCTGGCGTTGCATGTTCGATCCCATCAAAGCACGGTTGGCATCATCATGCTCCAAAAATGGAATCATAGATGCAGCAATCGATACAATCTGATTAGGAGCAACGTCCATATACGTGATTTCACTTGGCTCAACTACCGGGAAGTCACCTTCAAAACGTGCCTTCACTTTGTCTTCCTCTAAATCTCCGTTAGATTTAATCTTAATATTCGCCTGAGCAATGTTGTGTGTGTCTTCTTCTTCAGCAGTCAGGAATATCACATCCTTTCCTTTTACTTTTCCATTCTCAACTTTACGGTAAGGTGTTTCGATAAAGCCCATCTTGTTCACTTTGGCGTGAACGCAGAGAGACGAAATCAAACCGATGTTCGGACCTTCCGGGGTTTCAATGGTACACAAACGACCGTAGTGGGTATAATGCACGTCACGTACTTCAAAACCTGCACGCTCACGTGAAAGACCACCGGGACCAAGGGCAGACATCCTACGCTTATGCGTGATCTCTGCCAATGGGTTAGTCTGATCCATAAATTGAGAAAGCTGATTCGTTCCAAAGAACGAATTGATCACTGAAGACAACGTACGCGCATTGATCAAATCAACCGGCTTGAAGTCTTCATTATCGCGAACGTTCATTCTTTCTTTGATTGTTCTTGCCATACGAGCAAGACCAACACCAAACTGAGAATACAATTGTTCACCAACAGTTCTTACACGTCTGTTGCTCAAGTGATCTATATCATCGACAACAGCCTTTGAATTGATCAAGCCAATTAGGTACTTAACAATAAGAATGATATCCTCAGTTGTTAATACGCGCTGATCAAAGCTAAGATCAAGACCTAACTTCTTGTTGATTCTGTAACGACCAACTTCGCCTAAGTCATAACGCTTCTCGCTGAAGAACAAGCTTTGAATAATATCACGCGCTGTTTGTTCGTCAGGAGCTTCTGTATTTCTAAGTTGACGATAGATTTGTTCTACCGCTTCTTTTTCTGAGTTTGAATTATCTTTAGCAAGTGTGTTGAATATGATGTGGTAATCAGCCACGTTCACATCTTCACGATGCAGAATAATTGATTTCACACCAGACTCAATGATAGTGTCTACATCTTCGGCAGTAATCACATGATCACGTTCTAATAACACTTCATTTCGATCGATGGAAACTACTTCGCCAGTATCTTCATCCACGAAGTCTTCAGTCCACGTTTTCAAAACCCGAGCCGCTAATTTACGATCAACCGTTTTCTTCAACGTGTTCTTATTAGCTTCAATCTCTTCCGACAATCCGAAAAGATCTAGGATATCTTTATCTGTACCATAACCAATAGCGCGAAGCAATGTGGTTACCGGGAATTTCTTCTTACGATCGATGTACGCGTACATTACTGCGTTTACATCAGTAGCAAATTCAATCCACGATCCTTTGAAAGGAATAATCCGCGCAGAATAAAGCTTTGTTCCATTCGTGTGTTTACTCATGGCGAAAAACACACCCGGAGAGCGGTGCAATTGCGAAACAATTACGCGCTCAGCTCCATTGATTACGAATGACCCTTTCCCGGTCATGTAAGGAATGTTACCTAGGAATACTTCCTGCTCGATAGTTTGGAAATCTTCGTTGTCCTCATCATTACACGTTAAACGTAACTTGGCCTTTAACGGCACAGAGAACGTGAGTCCGCGATCAATACACTCATCCACATTATACTTAGGCGGATCGATTGTATAATCAACAAACTCAAGCACGAAGTTTTCGCGTGAGTCGGAGATAGGGAAGTTCTCTGCAAATACTTTGAAGAGTCCTTCATTTTGTCGTTTCTCTGCAGGTGTTTCTATCTGCAAGAAATCTTTGAACGATTGTAGTTGGATATCCAAAAAGTCAGGATATTCCAAAACCTTCTCAATTGTTGAGAAGTCAATTCTATTAGTTGCTGTCTTCTTTGCCAAGGTACTTTAGGTTTAAATTTCCTGGACTAGACTAAAAATTACTGTGGATACTGCCATTGCTGGCATAAATAGGCAAAGCCCTCCCGATAGCTATCGGGACAGCTATCGGTGAGGTTACATTTCTCCTCTTCAGACGGTATCCGCGTCTCTCAAGTTATTATTTCAACTCGATTTCGGCACCAGCCTCAACAAGTTGCTTCTTGAGACTTTCAGCTTCGTCTTTAGGTAAGCCTTCTTTGATCGTTTTAGGAGCTCCATCAACTACATCCTTAGCTTCTTTCAAGCCAAGGCCAGTCAATTCCTTCACAAGTTTTACAACCTGAAGTTTATTAGGACCAGCAGCCTTCAATACTACATCGAAGTTGGTCTTTTCAGCAACGGCAGCACCAGCAGCAGCACCGGCAGCAGGGCCAGCAGCAACAGCTGCGGCAGCAGGCTCGATGCCATGAGTTTCTTTTAAATAAGAAGCTAATTCATTTACTTCTTTTACGGTAAGTTCTACCAGTTGATCGCCAAGAGTTTTTACGTCAGCCATGATTTGTTAAGTGTTTAAATTTTTCTTTTTTATTACTGTTTTCTTTCTTCCAGTGTTTTCACCAAGCCAGCTAGTTTGTTCTTGCCACTTAATAGGCCAGACAATACATTTTTGGCAGGAGATTGCAACAAGAAAATAATATCGCCAATGAGTTCGTTCTTTGACTTCATCTCACTAAGCGTGTTCAAATGTTCCGCCCCAATAAATATGGAAGCATCGATGGAGGCGGCTTTTAATGCAGGCTTACCTTCTAATTTTAGTTGGTATTCCTTAATGGCTTTTGCAGGTGTGTTCCCAGCCTCTTTCGAGAAGATAACACCTGAGAAACCGTGTAACACTTGGAACATTTCCTCAAAATTTCCTTCTTGTTTTTCTAAGGCTTTGCGTATGAGAGTGTTTTTATAAACCCCATACTCAATACCTGATTGGAAACAAATTCTGCGGAATGCATTGATCTGAGCTACCGTTAAGCCGGAAGCATCTGTAATATAAAAATGGGCGTTCTGAGAAAACTTCTCAGCCAACTCATCTATTTTTTGCGCTTTTTCTTCCCTGGTCATGATTGTAAATAAATTAACCTGCTATTGAACCTGTATCAACCTTAATGCCTGGGCTCATTGTACTTGAAAGACTAATACTCTGTAAGTATGTACCTTTTGATGAAGCGGGCTTAAGTTTAGTCACCGTGTTAATAAGTTCAGCAGCATTGTCTCTTATTTTCTCTGCGCTGAAGGAAACCTTACCCACGCTGGCGTGTATGATACCTTGTTTGTCTATTTTAAAATCTACTTTACCAGCCTTCACTTCTTTAACAGCTTTCGCTACATCGAGTGTTACTGTTCCTGACTTAGGATTTGGCATAAGACCACGTGGCCCAAGTACTTTACCTAACTTACCTACTTTAGCCATTACTGTTGGCATAGTAATGATTACGTCAATATCTGTCCAACCTGCCTCAATCTTCTTTATATAGTCATCCAATCCCACATGTTCTGCACCAGCATCCTTTGCTTCTTGCTGCTTATCAGGCGAGCAAAGAACTAAAACACGAACAACTTTACCCAAACCATGCGGAAGGCTAACAACGCCACGCACCATTTGATCAGATTTCTTAGGGTCAATACCCAAACGAATATCCACATCCACTGAAGAATCAAATTTTGCAAACGTGATATCTTTCAATACTTGAGATGCTTCAGCCAGAGTGTAAATTTTCTCTGCATCATACTTAGCTAAAACAGCCTTTCTATTTTTTGTCAACTTTGCCATTGTCCTTATTATTTATCCCAAGGGGCATTTCCACTTACTGTAACACCCATGCTGCGTGCAGTACCAGCCACCATTTTCATAGCTGACTCAACTTTAAACGCATTCAAATCAGGCATTTTTATTTCTGCGATTTTCTTAATCTGATCCCAGGAAATAGAACCAGTTTTAACACGGTTAGGCTCCTTCGATCCTTTTTGAATTTTGATTGCTTCCATAATTAATATGGCAGCTGGAGGTGTCTTTATTACAAAGTCGAAAGACTTATCATTATAAATAGTTATAAGCACCGGCAACACTTGCCCTTGCTTCTCCTGAGTTCTTGCATTAAACTGCTTGCAAAAATCCATAATGTTCAAACCTTTTGAACCCAAAGCAGGACCAATAGGGGGTGCCGGATTTGCCGCGCCTCCCTTTACCTGCAATTTCAAATAACCTGTTACTAACTTAGCCATCGTATTACTAGTCTACCTTTTCAACCTGCATATAACTCAACTCAACAGGTGTATTCCTTCCGAAAATTTTAACCATGACATTGAGCTTCTTTTTATCTTCAAAAATCTCCTCGACTGCACCTGTAAATCCGCTAAATGGACCATCCATTACTTTCACAGATTCGCCTTTAATAAAAGGAGTCTCTAATTTCTCTTCAAACTGATCGATCTCATCTACTTTACCCAGAATGCGATTTACTTCAGTTTGCCTTAAAGCAACCGGCTCTTTAGAGGTTGCACTTGACCCATTAGTGCCAAGAAATCCTATCACGCCTGGTATATTATTTACCGTGTGATAAGCTTCTCCGTTTGAAAGATCGGCCGAAACAAGAACATAACCGGGAAAGAAATTTCTCTCTCGCACCCGTTTTTTTCCATTTCTCATTTCATATACCTTCTCCGATGGGATCATGATCTGCGGAATAAACTCGACTAGTTTAGACCTTTCGATCTCAGATTCCAGGTAAGATTTTACTTTCTTTTCCTGACCGCTGATTACGCGTAAAACATACCACTTTAGCTCACCCATCAGAATTTCTTTTATAATTCTTTATAAAACCAAGCCAAAGCATTCTTAAAACCTAAATCAACAAACCCAATCAAAATGGCAAATATCAAAGAGGCAACCAGCACCAGAATAGCACTGCTTTGCAATTCATTGAATTTTGGCCACAAAACCTTATTGCGGATTTCATCAATGGAGTCTAAAATATAGTTCTTAACGTTTTCCATCCATTTTTATAATTCTTTGCACGGGCGGAGAGACTCGAACTCCCAGCCAACGGTTTTGGAGACCGCTACTCTACCAATTGAGCTACGCCCGTTTACTGTTCGCTCCCTTCCAAACTGCCCGTACAACCCTCAATTTAAAAGGACTGCAAAGGTAGAATAAGAGCCAAAGAAAACAAAAGCGTTTCCAAGAAAAATATTAGAAACGCTTTATATTGATTATCAGATATTTACCTCGTTTTGACTAAAGTCTGGGAGGTATTAAACTTATTAGTCAAGGATTTCAGTAACCTGACCTGATCCTACGGTGCAGCCGCCCTCGCGGATAGTAAAACGGAGTTAGAAATAGCTGAATCTTAAAACCTTTTTCCAATCACCAGCGAAAATATGTTCAATGCATCGTCATTAGAGTCATATTGAAGCCAGGCCTTAGCACCAATTAAAAAACCACTTTTTAACGTATAGTCATAACTTATGTAAGCTAGGCCACCAAACGAAGACGAACGAGCAGGAAAGTTTAAGAAGTTGGGATATGGATAAGTAGTAAAGAGGCCGAGAACTTCAGGATTTGAAGTAGTTTGATATCTGAATAACGTACCTAAACTGCCTTGAAGGTGATGCTGCGATAAAAGGAATAAACGTTGTTGGAATATTCTCGTGAATTATAAGGAAAATAACTAAGATACTCACTTCTTATCCCTAAACTCTTAAAAATCTATTTTCAACTAATTGGTTTCAGAATCAAACATCAATGCCCACCAACTATTTTTTAGCAATATGCCGATACTAACGGAATTTTATATCAACCCCAACTTTCACATATCGACCGAAAACTGCTTCGTTGTTGTTTACAAACACATTAGGGGAAATCGTTTGACGAATAAATACCGCATTATTTAAGATATTGTCAGCTTCCAGCCATGCCCCGATTTTTTTTTGCGTATAGCGAATTTGCAAACCCCCATTAGTAAAACGCGAATACGATGTGCCGCTGAATATCACATGCCGCCAGTTTGTCTTTACAGAAAGCTGTTTAGTAATAGACCATCCAACATTAAATTCAAGCGATGCCATGTGCTGCACACTGCGTAATGGGTCAAGTTCCGATGAAAAGCGAAAGGCCGAATACTTGGGATAAATAAGAAAGTGGATCGTTTTTTTTTCAAAGGCAGAGGTGACCTTTAATCCAAGCAGATGGCGCTCTGTTTTGGTAATATAACGTTGGCCATTTGCATCGATATTTTCCTGAAATGAATTGAGCAGTTCCGGTTCCAAAACAAGTTGCAGTGGAACACGCTTAAAAGTTTTGGTGAAGGCGAACGAGGCAACAATGTAACTGGCTTCCAGTTGATCATACAGTGTTGTTACTGGAACACTACCAACAACAATCTGATCGCCCGTGCGGGTTCGGCCAATCAGCAGCGTAGGGTCTACCATCAGGTTGATTGACGAGAAGTTCTTCCCTGTCCAAATTTCCAAAACTTCTTCCGGCTGAGGAGTTAGCTGTGTCGGCCCGATTACTGTTGCGCTCTGAAAATCGCGTAGCGTGAAGCCCGCCATTATTTTGTGCAAACTGAAGCCGGCTATTCTTTTTACCCAGGACAACATGATGTGATCCATGTTTCCCGGATTGTAATCGAAAGACAGTTTGTATTCCGGAAAGCCCTGATTTTGTAGGGTTCCATTTTGCAGTGGAAATGCTAAGGTTGTATAGAAAAACTCACCGGCAAGTTGAACTTGGCCTAATTTAAGGGATTGGCTAATTCCGGGCCCAAATTTTTGAAGCTGTCGATTTGTAATCGGCAGGGCGAAATTCGGTACGTTGGCCATCGAGCCTTCCTCTGCTTGGTCAATGGCGCGTTTTTCAGTTTCGAGACGTTGGAGTTCGTATCTAAACTGCACGCTGGTTTGGCCCCATGACTTCTTGAAAAACGCGCCTGCCTCGTTGTGCCAGCTCGTTTGCCTGTTGTTGATCGCCTGTTGCAAGGAGAACACAGGCAGCAAGGCCTGATTAACGATTAATTGGCCATAGGTGGTATCGTTATGCAGAAGGTTTTTGATGTGATTCCCTGCGCGTTGAGCGAGGGCCGTTTTTACCCGGAACGCCCAACTACCGCCCGGCACGTATTCAAAGAAGCTATTTTGATACAGATTGACGGCATTAAGCCTGTCATCAAACTGATAAGCAGCTTCGTTCAATGCCCGATTGTTATCCGAGTTCCGGTCGTTCATAATCACCGCGTTAAAGTCAACGCGAGCCTTTATTTTCGAATTATCGAAACGAAGCGCCAGCTTATTCTTGCTGGAAAAATTTTTAAATGAATGGATTTCCTCGAAACTTGTTTCAGGCCCACCGAAGAAACGCTGTTGATAATTTACCTGCCGTTCCAGTATCTGATACGAGTTGTAACTACCTATGAACAGTTGCAACTGATTGGTAATGCGGTGATTCCCTGTGGCGCCAAGTACATTGTTTACGCTTCGGGTATAATCCTTAAATCCATAGATCTCACGATTGAAGTCCTGCTTTTCGGAGATTTCATTGAAGTCTGCAGGCGTATCAAAAAATTTTTGAAAGGCTTCCTGTCCAATATTTTTAATTTGATCAAGCGAAATGGTCTGTTCGCCAAACTGATCATGTTCGGCAAAGAGATGCATGTTCGTTTTTTTTAGTAGAGAAAATACATTTCCATAAACTCCCGGCTGAGTGGATTTTTGCTGCCCAACACTCCCGCGGGCCAAACCAAAAAACGACTTGTTTACATCATCGCGTAAACGAATGTCTAGCACGACTAGTTTTCGGGTGTCGATCAGACTTTCTTTCATCGCGGCATCTTGTTCATCCAGCCGTACTTGAATCTCCTTTACATTTTCCGGTGAAATGGAGCGCGTGATCAACGCGGCTCCGGCATCGGATACTTCCTTCCCATCAATAATTACTTTATCGATCGGTTTGCCGTTAACGGAAAGCTCGCCATCACCCCGGATTTTGAATCCCGGAATTCGCGCGAGCACTTCCTCAAGAGTACGATCAGTTGCTTCTGTCCAATGCCCAACACTATAGATGATTGTATCTTGTTTTACGATAATCGGTTGAATCCCACGAATCTCTACACTCTCTAAGACTGTAGTTTTTGGCTCCAGACTAAATGAAAGTGGCAGGTTGACCGAGTCTGCAGCAATAACCAATTCTTTTGAAAAAGGATGGTATCCAAGCATGTTTGCCTTTAGAGTAAACACGCCTTTGGCCACCCCCTGTAGTCTGAAGCACCCGTCCTGATTAGAGAAGGAATAGGTAATGATCTGGTTCGAATTGAATTTATACAGAGCTACAGAGACCTGCTCGATCGGACTTTTGTCCGAGGCATCGGAGATACAGCCAGAAACCGTTACCTGTGCCCGAATTGAAAAAGAGACAAAAAGCGATAGGAGCACCGCGCAGCTCCGTGAGCCAGAACAAAACTTACTGCTGCTAAACATCTTGCAGTTTGTATTATTTTGGCAAAGTTGCAATTAATTTTATTTATAAAAAGTTTTAAGTTCTTTCTCGTTAATTGGGTTTTTCACGGGAAATACCATTTGGTCTTTTGTGATCTTAAAACCCTCAGTGGGTATTATGAATGGTTTGCCAGTTCCCGATAGATCAATTGATTTAACCAGGTAATGCTCAGCGATGTGCGAATACTTAAGTTCTAAAATTAGTCCGGGCAATCCGTAATACCCGGCCGGCCCAACTGAATAGGGAATATCAGTAGTAAACCAAGCGATAACATCTGGTGAATCAATGTCTTCATTTTGTTCATAAAAGACTTTTGCTGTCGCCTTTTGAGCACTATACCCCAAAATGTTCTTTGTCTCATTGGTGATTTTCCATTCAAAAGACTGGAATGGCCAAGAACTTGTAATCAGGTACTTCCTTTTATATAGCCGTGTCCGTACTACCTGCTGCGCACGGGCATCAGTATAGGTATCTATCTCGGCAAAGTAATGGTAAAATTCCATCCCCTCAGCATTTTGCAATTTTTCGTCTTTTCTGCTGTACGCAAAATGTGATTTACCGTCAAGTAATTTCAAAACTTGTTCACTTTCATGTCCACCGTAAGATTTAAGCTGGTAGGTGATGGCTACAACATTTTTTTGAGCCGCTACATTTAAGCAGGTCGACATTAAAAAAATGAATGTTTGGAGTAGACGATTTTTCATTGGGGTATTTATTTCTGTGGGTATTAAAAATACACGTGCCTGAATTGGCACGTGCACGTTACTAACGAAACTTTCTGTATCGCTGTTACTTATCACTACTACGAACCGCTCTTGTTAGTGCAGCACAATTACATGCGAAGCACTTGGCGATAAGTTGGCGACTTCCATCTTGGTCGTACGAATAAACTTTGCATGTCGCTAAGTCGTCTTCATTAATTTTGACGTCTCTCGAACTTGCTGGACTGAATACCGATAAAGACAACACAGCCGTTAGACCGAACACTAGAAGATTCTTTTTCATAATTTTTTTTTTAGTTGAACTTAGAATTTCAGATTCCAGTCGGAATCCTTGAGTTAAAAGTCGCGGAATTGCAAAAGTTTTACAATAGTAGGTTTGTATCAATTTCATAGTAGAAATCTACTATTACATTTGCCGGCAATTATTTTTCAAATGTCTTGTTTGAAACAAACCGTACCTTCAACTTCCATGAGCTTATGCCTGATGGAAAGCGCATACTTGGCTAGTGAATGGTGACCGCTCAGTTTTAGTTTTTGACGTACGTTTGCCATGTGGTTGTTAATAGTATTTGGGCTTACCGAAAGGCTTTCGGCAATTTGTTTTATAGACATGTGTGAAGATACATGCCAAAGTATTTTTATTTCGGCAGGAGTAAGGTTTGGGTGCTTCCCATTATTAAATATCTCACATTTAGCGCCTGACTTTTTGAGAATTTCACCAGCCTGCTTGCTCATGAATGATTTTCCTTGCAGTACAAAGTCTAAACAACATGAAAATTCATCCAAGCCATCGCCAAAAAACAAAAGTCCATTAATCTTTTGGTCTTTGTAGCCGTCTACTAAAATTGACGATTTGATTCTGGAAAAAATAATCGTTTTTGTTTGAAGATTGTTGTGCTTGATCCAAGCGGCTAAGTCCAGTCCGCTTATACCTGACAGTTCAGCTCCAACAATCAACAAATCTGGTTTCGCCTCAAGCAAAAGTTTTATTGCGTCAATACCGTTTTCCGCTCTCCCAACAAGTTCAAGGTCTTTTTCTTTAACGAAGTTGCAAATAAAATCACTTAAGAGTTTATCAGTCTTTGCTACAATACATTTAGTTTTTACTTTATAAGCTTTCATAATTCATACGCTACACCATCTGGCAGTTCCCTATCAACTGCTACAGTACAATATCGGTATGTAGGTTGGTTGGCAGGAACAGTAGGGTCTCTATAAAACCCGCCCGCTTCAATAAATTTCGTGGTCTAATGGATATTCGTATAAAACCAAGGAGGAGTCTCTTTTAATAACCGCTAGATTAACCTCATTTTTTGGGATAAATTTAATGTAGCGATGCGATGTGGTAATCTCTATTTCATTTCCACCAATGCGCCCGCTAGTGTTTGATGTTTTTAGATTTGACCACGCTTTTTGCATATTTTCTACCGAGTACGGATTTTCTAACTTTTTGCCCAGCTTAACCATTCCGGCAATATTATCCACAACAAAAGTTGATTTTTCAGTCATTAAATCGCTCCCACTTTCACAAGATAGAAGAAAGGCAAATCCTATTAAAGATAAATAAAAACGTACGGGCTATTGGCCAATTTTTTTTGTTTTTTGCTTTCATAGTGGTGGAGATTAAAGTGTATGTGAATTTTGGTAATTTCCCCCCCCCCCTCCCCCGATAAAAAAATCAAAAACACAGAAAATGTTACATGACCATTGAAATCTCTATAAAACAAAAATCGCCACCCCCAAAGGAGTAGCGATTTTGCTTTTGTAAGGATAAGTTTTCTTAATCCAGGATTTCAGTTACCTGACCTGAGCCTACAGTACGACCACCCTCGCGGATAGCGAAACGAAGACCTTTTTCCATAGCAATCTTGTTGATCAAAGTCACTTCGATTGAAACGTTGTCACCAGGCATAACCATTTCTACACCTGCAGGAAGAGTACACTCACCTGTAACATCTGTAGTACGGAAATAGAACTGAGGGCGGTATTTGTTGAAGAATGGAGTATGGCGTCCACCTTCTTCTTTAGAAAGAACGTATACCTCAGCCTTAAATTTAGCGTGTGGAGTTACTGAGTTCGGCTTGCAAATAACCATACCACGGCAAATTTGCTCCTTTTCAATACCACGCAACAACAAACCTACGTTGTCACCAGCCTCACCTCTGTCAAGGATTTTGCGGAACATCTCAACTCCAGTAATAGTAGAAGTTAAGTTTTCAGCACCCATTCCAAGGATTTGAACTGGATCGCCAGTTTTGATAATACCACGCTCGATACGGCCAGTAGCAACTGTACCACGACCAGTAATTGAGAACACATCCTCAACGGGCATCAAGAAATCTTTGTCAATCAAACGAATTGGAATTGGAATGAAGTTGTCAACAGCATCCATAAGTTCTTCCACTTTCTTAACCCACTTTTCTTCGCCATTTAATGCTCCTAAAGCAGAACCTTGAATTACTGGCATTGTGTCGCCCGGGAAGCTGTAGTAGGTCATAAGTTCACGAACTTCCATTTCAACAAGCTCTAACAATTCAGGATCGTCAACTAAGTCAACTTTGTTCATGAAAACAACAAGAGCCGGCACACCAACCTGACGTGCAAGAAGGATGTGTTCGCGTGTTTGTGGCATTGGCCCATCGGTAGCAGCTACAACAAGAATAGCTCCGTCCATCTGGGCAGCACCAGTAACCATGTTTTTTACATAGTCAGCGTGGCCCGGGCAATCTACGTGTGCGTAGTGGCGTTTTACAGTAGAGTATTCAACGTGTGAGGTGTTGATTGTAATACCTCTTTCTTTTTCTTCAGGTGCATTGTCAATTGAAGAGAAATCTCTCATTGAAGCAAGTCCTTTAGCAGCAAGTACCTTAGTAATTGCAGCAGTAAGCGTGGTCTTTCCGTGGTCAACGTGACCAATAGTACCAATGTTTACGTGCGGTTTGGAGCGGTCAAAATTTTCCTTTGCCATATTGAAATCGTAGTTAAAAGTTTAAAAGTGTATAATTATTATAAAGTTTCTTTTTAGGGCTTCCTCATCAGAAGCATTACACACCCTAAACATTTTAAGCCTGTCGAATAAGGGTTATTCGATGGATCTGCTGATACTTTATGGTGGTCGCTACGCACCGGTAATCATCAATCCAATCAATATCAAATTTCAAAGTTTCTAAAAGTCCTTCCGATCGTTATCGAAAATGGACGCAAAAATCTAAGCACGGCCAGAGAGCTGTTGAAGGGAATTGAACCCTCGACCTCTTCCTTACCAAGGAAGTGCTCTACCCCTGAGCTACAACAGCCTTTAATTCAAAATTTCAAATTCAAGATTTAAAATTTTGCATCTGTCAAAAGCCCAAATCCAACGTTAAGCCTGAATTTTAAATTCAGAATCTTAAATTTTGAATTCGCTTGAGCGGGAGACGATCCCGATAGCTATCGGGACGAACCCGCGACTAATGAAATCTGCTCACTCTCATTTAGAGCGGGAGACGAGGCTCGAACTCGCGACCTATAGCTTGGAAGGCTATCGCTCTACCAACTGAGCTACTCCCGCAAAACTTACAATCCTTAACAGGCTATCGCTCTACCTCCCGATAGCTATCGGGAGAGCTACTCCCGCAAATCAATTCAAAACTTGATATTTAAGATTCAAAATTTTAGGGCTACCTCAATTTTGAACTTGAAATCTTCAATTTCGAATTTCTAGTGGGGAGAACAGGATTCGAACCTGTGAAGACATAAGTCAACAGATTTACAGTCTGTCCTCGTTGGCCGCTTGAGTATCTCCCCCAACGATTTTCTTTTAAAATGAGAACGTTTCAAAGACTTTTTATGCCTTTATTTCTATCTGTTTAGCTTTCGCTGAAAAAATAGGAGTGCAAAATTATACGCTTTTTCGGTTTAGACAAACCATTGTGATTATTTAATCTCATTGCAATAACTAGCATTTTGTCTGCTTTACTCCATTGAAACAGGAAGAAATATTCTTTGGTGGGTTTGCACTAAACTCTCAATTCGGATAGAATAAGCTCGAAGCCCGACAAAACAGGTTCGCCAGATAGGGCAAAATCAAAATTTTTGTGAGTTCGCATTGGCTTGTCTTTTTCGTAAACCAAAACCGTTTCATCATCTGCATCAATTAGCCAACTCAAAAGGCAACCGTTGGCCATCCATTCTTCCATCTTATTTTGCAAATCCTTAATCGAATCAGATTTTGATTTTAATTCGATAATAAAATCAGGGCAATGATGTGGGAAGGAATCAAGCTCGCTCTTTGGGATTATGTGGGAAGGAATCAAGCTCGCTCTTTGGGATTTTCGACAAGTTTTCTTTACTCGTCCATGCCGCATCGGGGTTGCGCATAGCTCCGTTAGCCAAATAAAAACCGGTATCAGAATCTACCGCGTAGCCAAGTTGATACTTTTCGTTCCAAATGTGAAGTTGGCGCAAAATTTTGCCATTGCGAATACCAGTAATGTAAGTAGTTGGCGACATAATTATTATTTGGCCGGTGGGTGTACGTTCAAACTTAATGTCACGGTTATCCTGACAAAAGGTGAAGAACTCTTCATCGGTCATACTTTCGATGTAACTGCCTTTAACTATGGTAGGAAAAATCATAGGGTAAATTTAACTAAAATCATTAACTGTTTTACCGCGGTCGTTTTGAATCACATAATAACCAAATCCTTCACTACATCATTGCCAAACTCTTTTTGAAGAACCGCAATAACCTGACTTTTGTGTATAGCAAGGTCATTTTTAAGAGCTGGGCTTTCCAACTCAACAAAAAGAACCTTGTTGCGGATGTAGAGTTTTTTAGTGCGTTTGGCAATGGGTTTGCCAACCAGGCGTTCCCAGGAACTTACTAAGTTGGCTTCGTCAAACTTTGACTTAATATGGTAGCGATTGAGCAATTGTTGAATAGCCTGCCCAATGTGCATTGTGTTACCATCGTCATTTATGTTTTTAGCCATTCTTCCTTGAAGGTACTGTTTTCTAACACAAAAAGCCGGGCATTCATTCCAGCCTCTTTTAAAATTTGCTCACTTCTACCTTTTCGCGCATCGGTTATAAACATTTGCCCAAATGTTCCCTGGCTCACCAATTGCATCAACTGATGAATACGGAAATCATCCAGTTTATCGAAAATGTCATCCAACAATAATAGGGGCTTAATTGCCTTCTTTTCCGAAATAGTTTGAAATTCGGCCAATTTCAATGCAATTAGAAAAGATTTTTGCTGCCCTTGTGAGCCCACTCGTTTTAGCTCCTGCCCTTTAAGCGTAAACAAAAAATCATCGCGATGAATGCCTGAGGTAGTGCGCTGAAGAACTAAATCGCGTTGAACATTTCTTTTAAGTATCGAATTAAAATTTGAATCCAACAAATCAGATTTGTACTGAATCTCGGCTATTTCTTTTTGTTCCCGCACAAGAAAATCATAATGCTGTTTGAATTGCGGGATAAATTTTGCCAACAAATCTTTACGCACTTGATGAATATAACCACCCGCCTCGGCCAATTTCTGATCGTAGGTATCCAGCAGCACAGAATCAACTTTCCCGTTTTCCGCGAAAGCGCGAAGTAAACTATTGCGCTGCTTTAGTTGATGATTATAAATTATTAAATTATCCAGATAGACGCGATCAAGTTGACTTATTAACGAGTCAAAAAATCTTCGCCTTAGTTCCGAGCCATCCCAAATCAATTCAATATCCTGCGGGGCAATTAACACAACCGGATACTTACCAATATGTTCTGAAAACTTAGTAGCCTCTTGCCCGTCTTCGCGAACAATTTTTTTTTCGCCTTGCTGAAAAGAGCAAACTACTTCCTTTTGCTTGCCGGCTAACTCGAATACGCCCTTTACCAGGAACCCATTTTGTCCGTGGTTGATGTTTTGAAGATCGTAGGGATTGATTGCGCTTTTGGTAAATGAGAGGTAGTAGATAGCGTCAAGCAGATTTGTTTTTCCACTTCCATTCTTACCAAGAAAACAATTGATTTTGCCTTCGAAGTTGAGTGTGGCCTCCTGGTGATTCTTAAAATTATACAGTCTCAGTTTTTGAAGGAACACGGTAGCAGGATAAAAATTCTATTTATGCGAACACCCATTTGGCGATTGGCAAAGGGTGGCGTATTTTCGCAACTCACATTTCACTCAAAATTAGCAATTATGGCCACTACTGCCCAAGCTAAAACCCCGCCTGCACGAAGCGTTTCGGCAAAGGCAGGCGCCAAGCCGAAAAAAGATAAGAAGGCATACTCCAAGGAAACCTACATGTTTTGGTTTGAGAGTATGCTATTAATGAGAAAATTTGAAGAGAAGGCTGGCCAGTTATATGGTATGCAAAAAATCAGAGGCTTCTGTCATTTGTACATTGGGCAGGAAGCTTGTGCAGCCGGAGCCGTTAGTGCCTTAATAAAAGGAGATAAATACATTACTGCATACCGCGATCACGCCCATCCGCTGGCGTTGGGCACAAGCCCCAATGCGGTGATGGCCGAATTATACGGTAAAGAAACAGGCGTGTCGAAAGGCAAAGGCGGTTCTATGCATATTTTTGATAAAGAACATGGGTTCTATGGAGGCCATGGAATTGTTGGTGCTCAGATACCTTTGGGTGCTGGTATTGCTTTTGCAGAAATGTATAATGAGACTGGCAACTTGTGCATTTGCTACATGGGTGATGGTGCAGTTCGTCAGGGTGCCTTTCATGAAGCCCTGAACCTGGCCATGCTTTGGAAGATTCCGGTAATTTTTGCGATTGAAAATAATGGCTATGCCATGGGCACTTCCGTGGAACGATCATCCGGTATTGCTTTTGCAGAAATGTATAATGAGACTGGCAACTTGTGCATTTGCTACATGGGTGATGGTGCAGTTCGTCAGGGTGCCTTTCATGAAGCCCTGAACCTAGCCATGCTTTGGAAGATTCCGGTAATTTTTGCGATTGAAAATAATGGCTATGCCATGGGCACTTCCGTGGAACGATCATCCAATGTGGTTGAACTATATACGCTTGGCGAATCGTACGATATGCCTTCTGAGCCTGTTGATGCCATGAATGTTGAAGATGTGCACGATGCGGTGGAACGGGCAGCTGAGCGAGCCCGGGCCGGTGAAGGTCCAACATTGTTAGAATTCAGAACCTACCGTTATAAAGGGCACTCGATGTCCGATCCACAAAAGTATCGTAGCAAGCAGGAAGTTGAAGAATACAAACAGCGCGACCCGATTGAGCAAGTGCGTGACACAATCCTGAAGAAAAAGATTGCCACCGAAAAAGATCTTGAAGCGATTGAAAAAAAGGTTTTAGCCCAAGTTGATGAGAGTGTGAAGTTTGCTGAAGAATCCAGCTATCCTGATCCATCAGAGGCTATGAAGGACATTTACGCAGAGCCTGACTATCCATTTATAGCGGACTAACAGTCTTTTGTTTAATAAATCCTAATTCTTAGTTTTGCGTCCCGTTATCCCGATGGCTATCGGGAGGGCTTTTTATTTTACCGAACATGGCAAAGAAGGACGAAAACAAAGATTTATTAGAGAACCCAGAAGTTATTAAGGAAAAACTGGAGGGCGTTGAGCATTGGTTCGAGCAAAACCCAAAAACTGCACTAGGGATTGCTGCGGCTATTCTTATAATAATAGGGGGTTTCTTTGGCTATCGCTATTACATGGGCGGCCAAGATGCGCAGGCACAAAAAGAAATGTTTCAGGCTGTGCGCTACTTTGAAGCTGATAGTTTAAACCTTGCTTTGAATGGTGACGGAAACAATCTGGGCTTACTCCAAATCATTGAAGATTATGGAAGGACTGATGCCGGAAATCTTGCAAACTATTATACTGGCTTTATTTATTTAAAGCAGGCTAAATTTCCGTTGGCAATTTTTCATTTAGAAGATTTTAGTTCAGATGATTTGCTTGTGCAAGCGCGAGCTTATAGTTTAATGGGCGATGCCTATATGGAACAAAAGGATTATGAAAATGCTGCCAAGTATTACGATAAAGCGGCAGGGTATAAACCTAATAAAGAATTTACGCCATCCTATTTGATGAAGGCTGCTTTGGCCTATGAGAAATTAAATAATACTGATAAGGCTAAAGCGGCTTATCAAACTATTATAGAAAAATTTTGGGATAGCAGCGAATTGCAAAACGCCAGAAAGTTTAAGGCGCGGCTAGAGGCTAACTCTTAAAATCAAACTTATTACATTTGAGAAGGGATAGATATCTATCCCTTTTTTATTACCCAAAATTTATGGCCGGAATTTTAAAATCTGTTTCAGGAAAAAGTAAGATCAATCTTTCGAAGAAGAAGTTTGCCATTGTGGTGGCGGAGTGGAATGAAGATATTACCGAAGCGCTTTACGAAGGAGCACGTGATGGGCTTATTCAGTTGGGTGTTAAAAAGACAAACATCATTCGTAAGAATGTGCCCGGCACATTTGAACTTACCCTAGGAGCTTTGTGGATGGCGGAGAAAAAAGATATTGATGCCGTGATTTGTTTAGGCTGTGTTATTCAGGGCGACACACCGCACTTCGATTACATCTGCCAGGGAGTAGCCTATGGCATTACCGAAGTAAATATTAAAACAAGAAAGCCAGTAATCTTTGGCGTACTCACAACGCTAACTAAAAAACAAGCGGTCGAACGTGCTGGCGGTAAACTCGGAAACAAAGGTGAAGAAGCTGCGGTGACCGCAGTGAAGATGTTGGAGTTTTAAATTGACTTGAATACAAGTCAATAATTATACATATTTGACTTGCAAGTAAGTCAATATGGACTGGCTCTATTCCTTTCAAGCGAATCTTCTTAAAGCAACAGATAATAATTTTTCAAGATCCCTTTTTAAAAACATCAACTGGAAGCAACGGATGGTGGGCATCCATGGATTAAGGGGAACCGGCAAAACCACCATGCTCTTGCAATACCTAAAGTTTCATTTAAAAGAAAAAGGACTTTATGTGTCAGCCGACCATCCATACTTCTACCATAATAGTTTGCTGGATTTAGCCGATCAATTTGAAAAAGATGGGGGCGCGGTGTTGCTTATCGATGAAATTCACAAATACCCGCGCTGTTCTACCGAATTAAAGAATATATACGATGGATATCCCGGGTTGCAAATAATTTTTACTGCCTCATCGGCACTGGAAATCCAAAAGGGAGAAGCAGATCTTAGCAGAAGAGTGATTACGTATGAATTAGCAGGGCTCTCCTTTCGGGAATATCTGGAGTTTGAACACGAATTAAAATTCAGTACCCTGTCACTCGATGAGATACTTAAAAACACAACAGACTTTACACAAGAAATACTGCAGCAGCTAAAGCCACTTTCATTATTTAAAAAATATCTGATCAATGGATATTTTCCTTTCAGTAAAGAAGATACACAGGCCGAATTTTCAATAAAGTTAAATCAGGTTATTAACACCGTTTTGGAAAGTGACTTGGCGGCTATTGAGCAGTACACGGCCGGCAATGTGGTAAGCATAAAAAAACTACTGGGCATTATTTCCGAATCCGTTCCCTTTACTCCTAATATTTCTGCGCTGGCAACAAAAATGAAATTAGGGCGCGATACGGTAAACAACTTTCTGCTTCAATTAGAACGAGCGCGGTTACTTAATCTGCTTCACCAACAAACTAAAGGAGTTGCTGCCTTACAAAAGCCTGATAAAATCTATTTGGAAAACACCAACCTAAGTTATGCTCTCAAAAACGCCCCTGATGTAGGATCACTACGCGAAACATTTTTTTTAAATCAACTTAAAAATGCCGGGCATCAAGTAGGCTTGCCAAAAGCAGGTGACTTTATTATTGATGGAAAATGGACTGTTGAAATAGGCGGAAAAACAAAAGAGAGCAAACAGATAAAAGCTGTTAAAAATAGTTTTTTAGTATTAGATGATATTGAAAGCCCTTATCAAAACCGAATACCACTATGGGCATTTGGGTTTTTGAATTAGGTTAAGGGTCGTTTCAAACGAAAAGCATATAAAAGGGCTAAGAAAATTCTCAGCCCTTTTATTTTGATCACAAAAAAAGTGATTACATATTCTTCACAATCTCATTACCAAACTCTGAGCACTTCAACAACGTTGCGCCTTCCATCTGCCGGTGGAAGTCGTACGTTACGCGTTTTGATGCAATGGTTTTTTCTAATCCTTTGTTGATTAACTCAGCCGCCTCGGGCCAGCCCATGTATTCAAGCATCATGCCTCCGGAAAGAATTAGCGAACCCGGATTTACTTTGTCCTGATCTGCATACTTAGGTGCCGTGCCATGCGTTGCCTCAAAGATTGCATGACCAGTGACATAATTCAAGTTACCGCCTGGAGCAATACCAATACCACCAACAATTGCTGCCAGTGCATCGGATATATAATCTCCGTTTAGATTAGGTGTGGCAACTACCGAATACTCATCAGGCCGCAACAAAATTTGTTGTAGGAAGGCGTCTGCAATTGAATCTTTAACAATAATTTTCTTTCCCTCATGGTTAATCTCCATCCAAGGTCCCCCGTCTATCAGCGTGGCTCCAAACTCTTCTTTGGCAAGCTCATAACTCCAATCGCGAAATGCACCCGAAGTAAATTTCATGATATTGCCTTTGTGCACAATGGTTACGCTATTGAGTTTTTTTTCTATTGCATATTGAATGGCTGCGCGCACCAGTCGCTGCGTACCGTCCTTTGAAATGGGCTTTATGCCAATGCCTGAAGATTCAGGAAATCTTATTTTGGCATATTGCTTTGGAAAGTTTTCTTTTAAAAAACTTAAGAATTTTTTGTTGTCATCACTGCCCTGTTGGAATTCGATACCCGCATAGATATCCTCCGTGTTCTCCCTAAAAATAACCATGTTAGTTTTTTGCGGGGCTTTTACCGGAGAAGGTACGCCTTCATACCACCGCACCGGGCGCAGGCAAACATATAAATCCAAAATCTGCCGCAAGGCAACATTCAATGAACGAATGCCACCTCCAACAGGAGTAGTTAGTGGGCCTTTAATGCCAACCAAATATTCGCGAAAAGCATCTAAGGTTTCATCAGGAAGCCAGTTGCCAGATTGCTTAAACGATTTCTCCCCGGCCATTACTTCCTTCCAATTTATCTTTCTCTTTCCACCATAGGCTTTGGCTACTGCTGAATCAAGAACATGTTGTGAAGCACGCCAAATATCCGGACCTGTGCCGTCACCCTCAATAAAAGGGATTGTGGGGTTTTCAGGAACTGTTAGTTTTCCATTGCTGATCGTAATTTTCTGGTCACTCATTTTCGTATGATTAAATTGAATTCGCTGATGCTTGGGCGAATTTAAAGATTATCGAGGTATTAAAAACTACCGTTCAATACTTCTCTTCCTGATTGGGAAAATCGCAGGCTTTTACATCCTTTACATAGTGGTCTATGGCGTTCGTAATAACTGTATTTAGGTCGGCATACCTGCGCAAAAAGCGCGGCTTGAAGTCCTGGGTAATCCCTAGCATATCTTGCATGACCAATACCTGGCCATCCACATCGGGGCCGGCACCAATTCCAATCACGGGAATCTGCAAACTGGCAGAAACTTTCTTTGCTAAGGTGGCCGGAATCTTTTCTAACACGATAGCAAAGCAGCCGCACTCCTGAAGCAAGAGCGCATCTTCCAATAATTTGTTTGCTTCCACTTCTTCTTTGGCGCGCACTGTATAGGTTCCAAACTTGTAAATGGACTGTGGTGTTAAACCCAGATGCCCCATTACAGGAACTCCGGCACTTAAAATCCGGAGTACCGAGTCTTTCACTTCACTTCCCCCTTCCATCTTCACAGCATGGCCTCCCGACTCTTTCATAATGCGGATGGATGAGCGCAATGCTTCGCCCGAACTTCCCTGATAATAGCCAAAAGGAATATCTACCACAACTAACGCACGCTTCACGGCCTTCACAACAGAAGAGGCATGATAAATCATTTGGTCTAACGTAATCGGCAAGGTGGTTTCATTTCCCGCCATCACATTTGAAGCAGAATCGCCCACCAGAATAACATCAATGCCTGCGCCATCAATAATGCGCGCCATGCTATAATCGTAAGCCGTAAGCATAGCAATCTTTTCACCCCGGTTCTTCATTTCCTGAAGTTGGTGTGTAGTTATTTTTTTTGCTTCTGACGCTTTATGAACAGACATTAAGATTCAAAATTTAAGATTCAAAAAGTTTGGATGCGCTTTCAATGCAAATACACAGCTGGTTTTTTACCCAGCACAACTTCCACATGGTCGTTGAGTGTTGTTGTTAATTCGTAGCCAGTATACGTTGGAGTAATTGGAAACAAGGTATGACTCCTGTTAACAAGCACAGCTACTTCAATCTTTTTTACTTCTGTAACTAAAAATGGTTTCATACCATAAGCAAGCGTGCGTCCGGTATTCAAAACATCATCAACCAGAATGATGCATTTCTTTTTAAAATCTTTCTTAACGGCATCCAGCACAACTTCTGATTGTAGAGGCGCCAATTTGTCTAGCGAAACTTTTACGATAAGGACTGGAAGTTTAGAAATTTTCTCCAGGTCAGAAGCAATCAACTTTGCCAACGAGTAACCCTGCCCGTCTATGCCTGCCAGCACAAAAGATTTCTCTTTGAAATTATTTTCAAAAATTTCGTAAGCGATGCGTCTAATTTTCTGATTTACTTTCGCAGAATCAAGCACAAGCGCTTTCGCAGAAACTAACTCACTCATGGCAGAGGTATTACTTTGCTATCCTTAAATGTTGATAATATGATTGTGGACTGCATGTTGTCAACCACTTCAATCGTTGTCATTTTTTCAAGCATCAGATTTTGATAAGCCGGAATATCAGCAGCAACGATCTTCAAAATAAAATCAGCCTGACCGGTTACATGATGGCACTCAACAACTTCCTCAATTCCCTTTATTGCATCCATAAATTTTGCAATGTTTTCTTTGTTGTGGCCTTTTAACGAAACCGTAACAAATGTGGAAACACCCAACCCCACACTGGCCATATCCAACACCGCATGATAACTTTTTATGATGCCCGCGTTCTCAAGCTTCTTTACCCGCTCTAAAGTGGGCGCAGGTGAAAGGCCAATTTCAATAGAAAGTTGTGCGTTCGTTATATTCGAATTAGTCTGCAGGATTTCTAAAATCTTGCGATCGATCTGGTCAAGTTTAAGTTTCATTCAAAAGAAATGGGATGTTTTTATTACTACTTATTGTAAAAGTAAAATAAAATTTGGTGATGGCACCTATTGCATGTAGAAACCTTGGTTAAAAATTTGTTTGAAGATTACCGAACAATCGAAAATCGGGAACCGCGATACACGGTTCCTTTTGGATGAGATACGTAATAGCTACCCGTTGGCAGGTTGCTCACATTTAGTCGCAACTGATTTAAGCCGGGTGCCAAGCCATCGAATTTCTGTTTCAACACAATCTGACCAGAGGAATTGTAAATAATCAAACTTAACGATTCATCATCTTTGTTAATCCAATCAATAACCAGTTCGTTTTGCGCAGGATTCGGATACGGTTGAACAACAATAACCTCAACATCAAGATTCTCGCATTGACGATTGTCCAATGGGTTATTATCGCCAATTACATTTACATCCGCACAAACATAGTTTGCCTGACTGCGCAAAAATGCTGCAGGTAACTCTTGAGTTAGTTCCTGATTAGGAAGTATGGTGCCAATAAGATTTTGTGTGAATGAAAATTTCCCAGCCAGATCAACAACTACTTCAGGATTCAAAATCGAAATATTTCCCTGGTTTTTAATAGTAACAACAATTTTCATTGAATTACCCGAAGGAATAAGTTTGAAGGAAGATAGCGTGGCATTAACCGCTGGAACTACTACTTGAATTGTTTTGCTGTAACTATCCATGCACCCTATTGAGTTGCTCGCAATCAGTTCGACAGGATAGGAACCAAGCTGGTTAAAAACGAAGGCCGGGGAAAACTCAGTACTCGTAGAATTATTAGCATCATTAAATCTCCACAAATATGAAGTTGCCTGAGTTGAGGTATTGGTAAACCCAACCCCTAAGGGAACAGCCCCTATTTCTGGCGAGGCAGAAAATTGTGCCTTTGGAGCTTGTGTTATAGGAATTGATTTGGTGATGGAATACACACAGCCAGACTGTCGTGTTGAACTCATCTTAACTGAATAATTTCCTAATGCGGTAAACGTATGTTGTGCGGGCGAACCTGACCCAACAGTTCCACCAAAATCCCAACTCCACGAAACAGCAGGATCGGCTCCGCCAATATTCTTTTCTTGAAAAACAGTTGACTTATTCACACATGTGCTTACTGCGGTAAAGTCTGGAACCGGAGCCACCGGCACCGTAACTGTTTTAGTAAGTTGACTTACACAATTATTGTTACCAGTTACAGTGAGCATGACATTGTGCAGCCCTGTAGAATTAAAAGTATGCGTTGTGTTCTTTGTTGAATACGAACTATTGTCAATAGACCAGAGCCAGGCCTTCACAGTTCCATCCGATACATCGGTAAATTGAGTGCCTTGATTTAAACATGCTACACCATTTGTAAAATTGATTGCTGGTGCAGTCGAGATAGTTATTATCTTTTGTAAAGAATTCGTGCATCCGAAATTAGTTGTTGTTTGAATTGATACCGGATAATCTCCGGCAAGACCATAAACATAAGTTGGATTTTTTTGAGATGAAGTTCCATTGGCCGGATCTCCAAAACTCCATGTCCAGGTGGTAATGTTGCTATCGGTTAGTGATGGGGTTAAATCATTGAATTGACTTGCTGACCCCGCACAGGAGAAGGGTGGTAAATCGATGGAGAAGTTGGGTTGAGGTTTGGAGTAGATAGTAAGTAATTGTGAAGACGTACTTACACATCCATTGGTAGCTTGAGCATTAAGTGCTACCTGAAAATCTCCTTTGTTTTGATATGTGTGAGTTGGACGTGTAACTGAACTTGATTGTCCGTCTCCAAAATCCCACTGATAGGAAACAATATCACCGATAGAATTATTTGTAAAAATTAAAGGCTCATCTTCGCAATGTCCACCAGCTAAAAAATTTACTACCGCACCTTCTTGAATATTGGTAAGCGTTTGTATCGATTCAGACATACAGCCTGGAATTGAGGTTTGCAATTTTATTTCTTGATCACCGCTCGCTGTAAACGCATAGGTTAAATTGCGAGCAGTTGCTATAGGAATAGTATTGGCAAACCACTGATAAGATAGGTTTCCATCAAAGGAATCTGGAGTAGTATTCTCAAATAAAAATTCATTGTTTGTACAAACAAGTCCACTTGGCAGAATGAAACTTGCGATAGGAGCATTATAAATTTTAACGGCCTTATCAGTTGTATTGAAACATCCATTTGCATTACTAACCGAAAGAGAAACATTAAATAAACCAGTGGTTAAGTATTGATGAGTAGGATTTGGATCAGTAGACGTAGCAAGATCACCGAAATCCCAGTTGTATGTTTGAATAGGATCCGCAGAAATGACTTGAAAATTAGTTGTACTGTTAATGCAAATATTAGTGAAGTTAATATCGATACCAGGTGCAACGCTACTGCTAACATCTATCGTTTTGCTTATCTCAGAAAATTCTCCTCCATTTTTAAAAGCCCTAAGTGTTATCGATTTTAATCCTGACGCTTGAAATTTGACATTCGGGCTATCTTCTGTAATGATCGAAGAAAGTTGGCATGCCGGCTTAGGAAAATCGAGCCGATAAAGGCGAGTGGTGCTCCATGATGGAGAAAAGGCAAACCAATCACTTTGATTCTTAAGAATTTTAATCTTTAGAGTATTTTCCAAAACTGAAAAATTACCAAGAGAATTTCCTGTTACATTTATCGTGGATAAATCCGAACCCAGACTGACTCGAATAATAGTTCCTTCTAATGTTGAAATGAAAAGTGTATAAATCCCATTATCATAACTACCATCAATCCCGTATGGAGAAATACCAGAAATTACTGGCAAAGGAATGTTATCAATTGTTGGTGTTGAGAATAAGTTAGAACCAAAACTCAGTCGTTGCAAGCTCTTGTTGCCATAAGCTACAACATATCCAAAATAGTTTCCATTGCTGGCAAGCAATACAATATCGCCTAATGAAACACCAAAAGGATTATTAATATTAGAAATAACATCAGTCACTATTGGTGTTCCATTCACAGACGGAAGTCTAACAATTGTAAATGATGAATTTAGAGTAAGTGAGATAACCCAATTACCACCCGCATACATTATATCAAAACCACCGTTTACGGATCCGGCTCCCGAGAGAACTATTTCTGCCGATATGGGATTTGTACTTACTGTTGTGTTTGTTAATGAAGACCCAAAGTCTATGCGAGATAACAAAGGATCAGCCAATCCATAAACAAATCCAAACCAGTTACTACCTTCCTTTATAATCTTAATGTCTGTTGGGGAATTAATTTTTCCGCTGATATTACCAAGGTTAGTAATCATGGGTGTAGATTTTAGATCTGATCCATAATCTAATCGCAAGATTGAATTGGTATTTTGACTTGTAACAAACCCAAACCAATTTGTTCCATCAAAAACCACATCAATACCCGTAGTAACGCTGCCACCAAGATTTCCAAGGTTGTTTCCGTTGGGGGTTAATTGTAAATCACCTTGACAAAAATCCCACTCATACCGATCAGCCTGAGTCGATTGGTTTACTAGTTTAACATTTTGGTTAATACAAACTTGAGATAGGGCTGCGAAATCAGCGATAACTGACTGACCTGATAATGCTATAGGTAGGAAAAAAATTAGAATTGAAAAGATTATCTTGAATTTCATACTAGCTTAACTCATGCAAGATTGATAAATTACCTTCAGTTTATCAGCTGTAACCAAAATATTAAATTTTTCTCTGACGAATTTATTCCCATTAACTGCCAGTTGCATTCTTAAAGCAGATGACGAGGCTAATCGAATCATTGCGTCAGCCATAGCTTCAACATTTTTATTCTCCACAATCAAACCAGTCTTTTCATGCTTCACAATCTCTGTTGGACCACCACAATTTGATACAATAAGAGCTCGTTCGTAAGAAAGTGATTCAAGACTAGTCATTGAAAAGGATTCTGCTTCTGAAAAATTTAAAACAATATCTGCCTGCTTATATTCTCTTTCAACTGAATCGGTAAACCCGAACCAATCAATTTTATCAGAAACACCTAGATTCTCAGCGTCTTCCTTCAACCTGATCAAATACTCTTGATTCTTTCTTAACCCCATATCACCACCTACAAATCGAAGTCTCCATGCTGGTAGTTGTTCATGCACTTTAGCGAAGGCCTCAAGTGCATAATTTTGTCCCTTTCCACTAATCATGTTGGCCAAATACAAAAATATATAAGAATTAGAATCTACTTTCTTTGCGTCATCGATCATCTCCTCGCTTTTGAAAGGAAAACCATCATATACCAATTCAATCTTTTGATGGGTTGGCAACTTTCTAAGCAAAGCTTCAGATACAACGATTATTTTTTTTGAAAAGTGTAGATGTATTCTTAACCAAAAATCAAAAAGAACTTTGGGAAAAACTTCTGGCATAAACCTCACGTGGCAAACATAAGGAGTGCGGCAACCTAATAGTCGCGCGGCAACTGGAATGAGATTGTAAAGGTCGTTAACATGAATAAGATTAATCGTCTTTTCTTTTACAATACGATTTAATTTAACTGCATTAATTATCAGATATGGGAAGTAGGCAATCCATGAAATAGATCGTTTGCTGATCTCCCAAATTTTCCATTCAGAAAATTCGAAATCAAACTTCTTGATCCACGCTGATGCTAAACTTTCCTTTGGCAAAACGTAAAAGAAATTGTATTCAGATTTGAGATACAAAGTGACATTGGCTATTGCCTTTAATGCCCCTGTTAAAGCAATTGAGTTTTCAATAATTAAAATTCGTGGTTTAGTCATTAATCAGGGCAAGCCACTTTTTATGAATTTTCGTTAAATCAAAATCCTTACTTCTCAAATTTGCATTCTGCGCCATAAGAGTACGTTTAGATTCATCATTTAGCAGTTTACAAATTTCGTCACTCCAAAAATCAATACTTGCCAGTGAGTTAGCAAGGGGCATTAACATTCCATTTGAAGTAACAATAGGAATTGCAGTTGGTTGCTTTGTATTCAATTCGGGCGCCAAAATTTCGCGAGGGCCGGTAAAGCAATCAGAGGCCATAACAGGCACACCGCATATCATAGCTTCACACAGCGCTAGTGGAAATCCTTCCCACAAAGAAGTCATTAAATAAAGTGAGCCCCGAGTTAAAAGTGGATAAGGATTGGATTGATAGCCCATAAAATAAACATCGTACTCAGGCGAAAGCAAATCACCTTGCCAACGCTTATAAGAAACTAAGCCCAACGAAGTTGCTTGATCTACGAGGCGATCTCTCAACTCTCCATCTCCAATTATAACAAGCCTGCATTTGAGATTGCGTTTCACTTTAGCAAAAATGGAAATCAAAGCAAGCAAGTTTTTTTGGTGTGCCAGTCTTCCGTGTGTAATCAAAACAGGTAATTGATTATGAGGGAAGTTTACCTGATTTTTAGCTTGTTGCAAAATTTCATCGGCATTAAATCCATTGTGAATTACAGCTAACAACTCGGGCTTGAATTTGTAATCACGCTGAAGTTCTTTACGAATACCTTCACTCACACAGATTAAATGATCACTTCTTATATAGAGGTTTGGAATTAAAACTCTTCTTCTAATCCAACCAAGTAGTCCAGATATCTCGTTATCAAATTTCTTTGTTCCATGAATCCAACAAATCACTTTCTCCGTCCTAACTGATAAAATATTAACGTAATCCGCCCCTTCCAAATGGCTTATTGAATGAGTTATCTTATGTTTTCTTTTTATAGCACGCAACCTCGAAATGCGTTGGACAAAGTAAACTGCTTTGGTTATTAAATTATCCCCAGCAGGCACGTTCAATGAAATTAAATTGAGATTTGAATCAGCCTCAACGAGATTATCTTTATTAAATACACATGCAACCAGATTAAAATGCTGGGAATAAAAATCATACTGCTGTCTAAAAACCTGTTGAGCTCCTCCACTACCAAGATTGGGTATAACCAATAAGATATTAGTCATACTGAAAATTTGGAGTAGTTATTAAAAACACGGTCGATCGAAAATCTGTTAATGATTTCCTCATGAAGATTTACGCCCAGTATTCGATACTGCTCACGATTACTCAACATCTTTTTTATGTGAACCACCGATTGATTAACAAAATCATCTCGGTTAACTACAATTGCATTACGATCATTTTCCAAATAGTTATCAAAATCACCAACTCCTTTACAAACCACAACCGGCTTTTGAACCAATCCCGATTCCTTGACGACAACGCAACTTGATTCTGAAATAGATGGGTGTAAAAGCATGTCTGCGGCAGTCAGATAATCAAGGATATTCTCTTTATACCCCAGAAAAAAAACTTTGCCGTTTAGGCCTAACTCATTAACAAGCTTCTTAAGTGCTTCTTCAAGCTCACCAGTGCCAAGAAACAAAAGGGTTGCATCAATACCTTCCTGACGTAGCTCATAAAGAGTTTTTATCGACAACTCAGGCCGTTTAAATTGATTTAAACTTCCAACCGTGATTAATGTTACCGCAACTCCATACTTCTCTTTAATAGCGATCACTTCATCTGCATTTGCGCTGCCGTACAAGGAAAAATCATAACCAAGATTTATAAATTCAATTTTCTTAGGATCAATTCTTTCTTTTTCTACCATCCATCGTTTTCCTTCCTCGGATACAGAAATAATATTTCTTGCTAAAAGATAGGTGAGTTTATAGGTGATGGAATTATCAAATCTCTGAAGTTTAGCCAGATCAACATGATGCCTGTAAATAACGACCCGTGTAGTGATAAAATATTGCGCTATAACTGAAACAAAATTAGTTGGTTCAAGGTGCGAAAACAAAAGGTCTATCTTATGTCTCTTGCAGAATGAAATAATGAGCTGTATTGATTTATAAAGTCTTACTAAAGAGTTCCCTTTTGGCACTATCATTGGAGTAACAATAGCATTCAATTTTAAAAATGAATTTTGAAGCGCGCCTGCTTCGCATTGGCTTATTAAAAATATGGTGTGTCCATTCTCCCTATACTTCTTAGCAAGACTTTCAATATCCCTGCATCGAAAATTAACCGGAGTATAAAAGAGAATGTTCATTTAATTCTTAGGAAATGCATATACATAGTCATCTAGCAATGGATTTCCTGTATTTCTTGTAACGCATTCAAAATTATT
>Ga0163148_10001038_pt1 | contig 37160 bp, 30 predicted proteins | sample OliLakLV19MP7P2_FD_148606 | JGI IMG/M metagenome (GOLD analysis project Ga0163148, IMG submission 148606) | Freshwater microbial mat bacterial communities from Lake Vanda, McMurdo Dry Valleys, Antarctica- Oligotrophic Lake LV.19.MP7.P2 | ecosystem: Environmental > Aquatic > Freshwater > Lake >... | reverse complement strand
GACCAATGACGCAATGACCCCAATGACCCCAATGACTCTAATGACCAATGACGCAATGACCCCAATGACCCCAATGACCCCAATGACCCCAATGACCCCAATGACTCTAATGACCAATGACGCAATGACTCTAATGACCAATGACGCAATGACCCCAATGACGGCAACTCCCCACTTACCGTAGAAATCATTTGATGTACCGTGGCAAACGAGTATATGCCGCAGAGTTCGTCCACCTCGACAGTGCCAGGAATGCAGTTACGCGAGAGGTCGTTGCGTACCAAATCCACGATCATCACATTTTCGGATCGGTCTTTTTCACTGATGGCCAACTCTTGCCGAATTTGTTCGTCCTCTTCTGCCGTTTTCCCACGTCGCCTCGTGCCTTTAATGGGCTGAGTAATCAATTTTTGTCCCACTTTTTTCAAAAACCGCTCGGGACTTGCTGAGAGCAAATAACGGTCGCGCCAACGCAGGAAAGTGGAAAAGGGGGCTTCCCCTATTGCATTCAATCTTTCAAAAACCGCCACAGGATCAAACGTTGCGTTTTCAGCAAAAAACTCCTGGCAAAAATTCATCTCGTAAATATCTCCCCCGGCAATGTGCTGGCGAATGGCTTCTACGGTTTGGAGGTATTCGGTTTTGGGGGTTCGGGGTTGGAGTTCAACTTTTTTATACTGCAGGGTTCCGGGGTTATATTTTGCGGATTTTATCTCCTCGTACACCATTTCGGGAACTCGTTGCAAGGTTTGAATCTCGAGTAAATACGAAACCTGTGAGGTTTCTAAAAACCTCACAGGTTTTAGGTTCGCCACGGACTCTGGCCTAAAAAATCCCATATCGGGCAACCCAATGCCGTCGAAATTTTGGCTGGAAAGTTGCTCTACCTCGTTTTTTAAATCATACCCAAAGAATCCGAACAGCCAGTCCCCTTTGCGGAAAGCCCTTAACTGTTCGAAGGCATTCCCCGCTTTGGCTTCCAGCACCTCGACCGCGTTTGCTGCGGCGAGGCATTCCAATGGTATCACGGCATTTATGCCGTCGGGAAAAGCGCTGTTTACGGCACTATTTTCCGTTCTCTGAGGCGTAAACGCCTCTTCTCCCGACGGCATAAATGCCGTGCTACCAAGCCCGTTACTATCCAAATACACCCCAAATTCATGCCCTGCCGCCCAATAAAGCAGTTGCTTTTTCCAAAACCCAAGGTCGTCAATCGGGAAAGTAGCCGTGTGGCGCATCAGGAAATCAATGCTAAAAACTCAGAAAGAATCATTGCAGTAGCCCCCCAAACCGGTCGGTCTTCGATCATAAAACAGGGCACTTCTCTCACCAGTAATTGTCCGCCTACCATCACATCTGCGGTGCTGCGCGAGGCAGGGTCTTGAAAATAGCTCAGCGTGGGTGCGAATACTTGCTGTACTTCGCCAGGCTGCAACTGGAATGCAGGAGGCTCAGTCAAAAATCCAACAAAAGGGCGCACTATAAAATTGCTGACAGGGATATATAGATCGGTCATTTCCCCCAACACTTCCACTTTTTGGGGCAAAATGCCGATTTCTTCATTTGCCTCGCGAAGTGCCGTATAGACAAAGCTGTCATCGCCTTCATCGTGACGTCCGCCCGGGAAACTGATTTGTCCGCTATGACGATCACGGGGATTCTCGGTACGGCGGATGAGTGCGGTATGCCAGACATCAAGTTCCTGCCAAATCGCAAGGAGCACACAAGCCGTTTTGGCGTTGTCGGGTGGGTTGAGCTTGCGCTGGAGTTCCTCCACGCGGTGGGCAAATGCCATTTTGAACTGGGCTTCGCGACCAGGTAGCGGCGCAGCCAGGCGGTCGCGGAGGGTTTGTATGAATGTATCGGTGTCTATCATTTCAAACACAAAGAAACGGCAGATGCTGCTTGAAAGTTAAATCTTCGTGCCTGCGAATCTCTGCAAAGCCAGGTTCGACCTGTTTACCAAAGATTATGCGGGAAATTTATTGGTTTTTTGCGCGCTCTAAAAATCCCTATTGGATGCATTTAGTTTGGAACAATCTCGATGCTTAGGAACGGTGTCAAAAGTTAAGAACTAAACATGATAGAGCTCGAGTAGGGTTTTTCTAGTTCTGCAAAAAGAACCCTCCAAAGTTCTTTTTGCAGGGCTGGCTAAAAACCCGGTTTTCGGTTCGGTCTGAAAGTTTTATTTCGGCTCTTTCGCCGAATATTATGTCTAGTTGGCTTGCTATTTCGCCCCAATTGTGGATTTTTTTGCTCCATTTTTGGGCTTTTTGATCAATAATGAGGTAAACAAGTTTCAGCAAGGCTGTTTCAGAAGCAAGTGCACCTTTTGTTTTGGTGATTTTTCTGACACTGCGGTTTAAACTTTCAATTGGGTTAGTGGTATACATGATGGTTCGGATGGCTTGGGGGTATTTGTAAAAAGTAGTCAAGCGTTCCCAGTTGTCGCGCCAAGATTTGATGACCGGAGGATACTTTCTGCCCCATTTTTCTTCCAATTCATCCATTTTTTGGCGGGCTTGGGCTTCGTCAAGGGCAGTGTAAACAGGCTTGAGGTCTTTGGCAAATGGGCGCAAGTCTTTGTCGGAGACGAACTTGAAAGAGTGTCGAATCTGGTGCACGATACATCCCTGAACTTCGGCTTGGGGAAAGATCGTTCGGATGGCCTCTTCAAAACCTTTCAAGCCATCAACAGACACAATTAACATGCCTTCGACCTCTCGCTGTTGCGAGACAACTCACGGCTGACCGTACACTTCGGTATTCCGGCCTTTTCCGAAATCTCTGAGACCCCATATTTGAGGCCATTTAACGCTTCGATTTTATACCTTTGGAACGAGGATAACTGTGGTGTTTTTTCAAGTTTTGCGACTCAAAAGCAGCCCGGTTGTCCTCCTTTTTTTAGCCTATATCAGCCGATGAGAAAACTCTAAAATCTGTTGCATTTGAAACTTGAATCCGCCATACATCATACATCATACATCATACATCATACATCATACATCATACATCATACATCATACATCACAGTTAAATCCCCACCTTCTTCCTGTCCCAATAATTCTGTTCATCTACTTCGTCCAAAAGGGTGAGGTAGTGGGTGTAGCGCAGTTCGCTGAGTTCGCCGCGTTCGAGTGCGGCTTGCACGGCGCAGCCGGGTTCGTTTTGGTGGAGGCAGGCACCACCAAAACGGCAATGCAGCGAAAGTTTGAAGAATTCGCGGAAACTGTGGGCGATGTTGGTTTTGTCTTTGTAGTTGAACCCTAAAACCTTGATTCCGGGGGTGTCTATAAGATTTCCACCAAAACTGAGCGGGAACATTTCGGCGAAGGTGGTGGTATGCTGGCCTTTGCCGGAGTAGCCGCTTATTTCGCCCGTGCGGAGTTCGAGTTGGGGTTGAATTGCATTTACAAGGGTGCTCTTGCCCACGCCAGATTGGCCGCTCATGAGCGTGGTTTTGTCCTTTAATATGGTTCTTAATTCCTCCAAACCTTGCCCGGTGATTATAGACGTGAGCAGGCAGGGGTAACCAATTCCTTCGTACAAGGCTTCCATGTCCTCGAACTTTTCCATGTCCTTTTCGCCATACAAATCGGCTTTGTTGAACACTATGGTGACCGGTATATCGTCGCGTTCGATCATGACAATGAAACGGTCAATAAAGCCAGGTTTTAGCATAGGCTCAACTACCGTGACGATGAGCACAGCCTGGTCAATATTGGCAGCGAGCAAATGGAGGTCGTGTTTCCGGCGCGGCGATTGTCGGATGACATAGTTGCGGCGCGGAAGTATTTTTTTGATAAGACCCTCCGAAGCACCCTCCGGGTGTACTTCTACTTGGTCGCCCACACCCACTGGGTTTGTGAGGGGGATATCGTCGAGCCTGAATTTGCCGACAATGCGGCATTTCAGCAATTCGCCGCTGTCGTTGAGGCGGACATCGTACCAACTGCCCGTGGATTTAATTACAGTTCCTGTTTGCATAATTTTCTAAACGGGCACAAAACTCGATAAAGCCTTGGGGAGTTCCTTTATGCAGTCAATTCGTAGGGAATATTCATCTTGTAAAACAATGCCTTCAAAAATGCACGGTCTTCCTCGGAGCTGGAGAAAACCCAAAAACCAGGGGATGTTGTTTTGGGGGGTAGGTTCTGCTCCACACCAACACGTTGTTTATTTATGGAATCTTTGAGTGCAAGCAAACCAGCCACATGGGCCTCGTTGGTTTGAGCATCCAGCGTGGCTTTTATTTTTTGATAAAAAATCTGCTTTTCCTCCACAGTTTTAAGTTCACGGTGTTGCTGAACCCATTGGTGTAATTCTTTTTTGGCTGTGATATTTGACGCTTTTTATTGTTCTGAAATTTTATCTTCGTCAGCCAAAGCCTTTCTAATTCGATTGATTTCGTCAAGAACCGAGTCAATGTGGTCCCAATATTCACGGTCCGTCATTCATTTTGTTTGTGCAAATATACGTTTCGTTACGTTTCAATCGCGCTTTAAAACCCGCTTGCACCTTTCCAAAGGAAAAATTTACCTTTAACCGCACAAAATCAGGCTTTTATGCTGAAAGAACTACATATTTCAAACTACCGTCTTTTTGACGACCTTACTATCCCTGAACTTGGGCAAGTGAATCTCATTGCAGGGAAGAACAACACGGGTAAGACAGCGCTGCTGGAGGCGCTGAGGATTTGGGCGGCTAAAGGGGACAATACAGTAGTAAATCATGTGCTTAAGACAAGGGGAGAATTTACACTGGGTTGGAATGAATCCTATGATTTTTTCTTTCCAAAAAATCAGTTGGCTCATTCGGAAATCGAAGATTCAATTATGATAAGTATTGATAAACTAAGTATTATTCGACCCGCAGGCAAGCCCTATATACCTACCTTTCAATTAGAATGGGGTTCAGGCAGGAGTTCTTTAGATGCCAATTCCACCCCTGACAATCCTCGAGACCAATCCATTTTTGTTCCTTTTAATAACCCTCATTTCCCTCTTCAATATCTTTGGGAAAAAATTGTTCTTACCCCTAGTGAGCAAGAAGTGCTTGAAATATTGAGAATATTAGAACCAAGACTACAAAGAATTGATGTAAAAGAAGACAACAGTAAGGTTCTTCTCGAAGGTGATACTGGCCCTGTATCACTCAACAGCCTTGGCGAAGGCATGAGCCGATTGCTCTGGCTGGCCGTTGCTTTAGTTAGCGCAAAAGAATCCAAACTCCTCCTCATTGACGAATTCGAGGCCGGCCTCCATCATTCCATTCAAGAAACCCTCTGGGAAAAAGTCTTCCACTACGCCAAAGAATGGAACATCCAAGTTTTCGTCACCACCCATAGCATGGATACGGTGCGGACTTTCTACTATGTCGCCGCCCATTCGGAATACGAAGGGATGGGTAAGTTTTTCCGGCTCCAGCGCAGTCGAAAAGGCACTATCGAAGTAAAAAATTATGACGAAGAACGGCTCGAAAAAGTATTAGAACTCAAAATGGAACTCCGATAAGCCGCTATGAAACAGATACTTATCATAGAAGGCAAAGATGCCGTCGTGTTGTCCAATCTTTGCAAAATGCGAAAATTGCAGCCGCCAACCGGGTACTCAAACAAGGAAAAATATCAGAGTGAGTTTGTGCGCGAATCTGGCGGGATTGACAATGCTCTGATTAATTTTGAGGAAGCCTTGGGGCAGGATTTTGCCAATATCGGCCTTGTAGTAGATGCCAATGACAAAGGCCCCGACAGCCGCTGGGGAAAAATCAAAAGCATCCTTGCTATTTACTTTTCCGAAGATACTTTGAAGCCTCTTGCGCCAAAGCCCGAAGGTGTCATCGTGCAAGAATCAGGATTGCCCAATGTAGGAATCTGGATAATGCCCGACAACCAAAACCCCGGCTACCTCGAGCATTTTGTGGCTGGGATGATACCTATCGGCGACAAAGTGTGGGACTTCACCGAAGCGACCGTTGGGCAATTAGAAATGGAAGATTTTTGCAAATTCAAACCAGTGATGCGTCAGAAGGCACTTGTCCACACATCGTTGGCTTGGCAAGAAGAACCGCAAGCCCTTTGGAACTGCCTTGCAATCCAAGTATTTGGATGCTAATGCTCCCGTCGTAGAACCGTTCCTGGAATGGATGAAACGTACGTTTCAATTGGGCCAAATCAATTAAACATCCCCCGCAAATCGGTATCATCTCCATCATCATCCATAACCCCCGTGAGGTGGTCTTTGAACACCCAGCGCGTCTGCACGAACGATTTGCTCAACACGTCGAATTCGGAGAGGCCGTGCAGCACCAGTTCCATATAGGTCTGCAATTCGGCGTTGGGCGTTTTGGATTCTTCTACAATTTTCTTCAGGCCAGCTACTCCCTCCAGTATTTGGGCGAATTTTTTAGCATCCAATTCTGTCATCAAGTCAACCACGTTTCCCGCTGAAAACCAGGCTTTTAACACACCATAAGGATCGCGTTCCTGGCCTTTTTTCAACTTGTTTGGGTTGGTGAAATATTGCAGAAACACCTTTTTGACCGCTTGCCCGATAAGATGAAGCGCCACAGAGTGCGGACCTTCCTGTTCGCCTTCATATACCATTTCAACTTTGCCGGTTATGGCGGGCACCACACCCCAAAAGTCGGTGATACGGGCGGTAGTTTTCTTTTCTCCGTTGCGGAGCATTCGGCGTTCGGCGGCAGAGTAGAGGTTTTCGTACGCTGCGATGGTTAGGCGCGCGCTCACACCGCTCTTTTTGTCCACAAATTCCGAATCGCGGGCAGCAAAAGCGATTTCTTCGATTAGGTCTTTCAGCACATCGGGCACCAGAATGTTGTTGCGTTGCTCTGGGCTGATACGGGCCTCTTGCTCGGTAATTTTCCGCCCGATTTCGATCTCTGTAGGATAGTGCGTCGTGATTTGGCTTTCGATCCGGTCTTTGAGCGGGGTGATGATGCTGCCCCGGTTGGTATAGTCCTCCGGGTTGGCGGTGAATATGAATTCAACGTCAAGCGGCAGCCGGAGTTTGAAGCCCCGGATTTGCATATCGCCTTCTTGAAGTACATTGAAAAGCGAGACCTGGATGCGGGCCTGCAGGTCGGGCAACTCGTTGATAACGAACAAACAACGATGCGCACGCGGAATCAAACCGAAGTGAATCACGCGTTCATCTGAGTAGGGCAGGCGGAGATTGGCGGCTTTGATCGGGTCAACATCGCCTACCAAATCGGCGACACTCACGTCTGGAGTGGCCAATTTTTCGATATAGCGTTCGTCACGGTGCAGCCAATCAATGGGGGTATCGTCGCCTTTTTCTCCGATCAAATCCTTTGCCCAGCGGCTGATGGGCGCGAGCGGGTCGTCGTTGAGCTCGCTGCCAGCCACTACGGGGATGTATTCGTCCAGCAGGTTGACGAGCATTCGGGCAATGCGTGTTTTGGCTTGACCGCGCAGTCCGAGTAAGAGGATATTGTGGCGACTGAGCACGGCGCGTTCCACGTCAGGCAACACGGTGTCGTCAAAACCAAAGATGCCAGGGAAAATGTCGGCCTTGCTGTGAATTTTTTGAAGAAGGTTCGCACGGAGTTCGTCTTTGATGGAACGGGACTGGTAGCCGTTTTTTTTCAAGTCACCGAGGGTGCGGATTTTCTGAACATCTATCATGTGGCGGAAAACGCGAGGGAGGCGGAAAGGTTTAAGGGCTTGCGAATTATAAGAATTGCCGCAGAGAGGCTCGGAGCAAAATGAATTTCGCCCTACCCTATTGCCTTGCCCAAATCCGCTACCAGATCCTCAACGTCCTCTACACCAACACTCAGGCGAATAAGCGAATCCGTTAGCCCAACTTTGAGCCGCTCTTCGCGTGGAATACTGGCATGGGTCATGCTCGCCGGGTGACCGATGAGTGATTCCACCCCGCCAAGCGACTCCGCCAGGGTAAACAATTCGGTGCTGCTCATGACTTTGGTAGCATGCTCCAAGGAGTTGTTTTTCAAGTCAAAAGACACCATACCGCCAAACATTCGCATCTGCTTTTTGGCGATCTCGTGTCCAGAATGGCTGGCAAAGCCGGGCCAGTATACCTTCTCCACCTTCGGGTGCTTAGCGAGGTATTGAGCGATAACGGCGGCATTTTCGCAAGCCCTTTGCACCCGCAAGTGCAGGGTTTTTATGCCTCGCAGAATGAGGAAACAATCCTGAGGCCCAGGCACTGCGCCACAAGCGTTTTGGAGGAAATGCAAGCGTTGGGCGAGTTCCAAATCTTTGACAATCAAGCAGCCATGAACCACGTCCGAATGGCCGCCAAGGTACTTGGTAGCGGAGTGCAGCACGATGTCTGCTCCGAGATCGAGCGGATTTTGCAGGTAGGGCGAAGCAAAGGTATTGTCCACGCAAGTCAGGATGCCATGCTTCCGGGCGATGGCGCACACCGCAGCAATGTCCACGATATTGAGCATCGGGTTGGTGGGCGTTTCGATCCAGATCAGTTTGGTGGCGGGGCTGATTTCACGCTCCACATTGGCGGCATTGTACATATCCACAAAGCGGCTTTTCAAGCCCCACTGTCCCCAAACACGCACCATTTGGCGGTAAGAGCCTCCGTATAAATCGTTGACGGCCAATACCTCATCACCTGCGGAAAGCAGTTTTATAACCGAATCCTGGGCGGCCAGGCCAGAAGAGAAGCAAATGGCTTCGGTGCCATTCTCGAGGGCAGCAAGGTTTTTTTCCAGCACAGATCGGGTTGGGTTCTGGGTGCGGGCATATTCGTAACCCTTGTGCACACCTGGGGAAGTTTGTGCGTACGTGGAAGTTTGAAAGATGGGGGTCATTACTGCCCCGGTACTTGGGTCTGGCTCGATGCCGGCATGGATTGCTTTTGTAGCGAACTTCATATTTTTTCAGTTACTTTTAATTGTTGGTCAGTAGGGGTGGAACACGGATTGGGTGGGGGGAACACGGATTGAATGGATTGGATGGGTGGAACACGGATTGGACCCGGATTTGCGCGGAGAAAAGGTTTTATAAAAAATCCGTGCAAATCCCTGCAAATCCGTGTCCAATCCGTTCAATCCGTGTTCCACCCCCTCAAAAAAGTGGGCAAAGGTAGGAATCGCTCGCAAGCTATCGCGCTCGAAATAAATTTCGTCCTGTCGTGCCGTACCTTGCGGTCCTATTTATGACACGAAGAATCCTCGAAACAGCGCAAAAAGCATTGGAAATCAACCTTGACGAACGGGCTTACGGCGTGTTCGCGGAGATTGGTGCTGGGCAGGAGGTAGCGCGGCATTTCTTTCAGGCAGGCGCGGCGGCGGGCACGATTGCTAAGACGATGAGCGCCTACGACAAGGTAGTGAGCGACGAAATATACGGCACAGAAGAGCCGGGAAAAGGTCGTTATGTGTGTGAATCAAGGCTCTATAAAATGCTCGCCCACGAGTATGCACTCATGGAAGGCCGATTGCGAACCCTGCGCCCAGAGCAGTGTTTTTTTGCCTTTGCCGACACGGTTGCGGCCATCAATTACCAGAAAACCATCAAAGGAGATGGTTGGCTCGGGCTTCGATTCCAACTTGAACCCGGCGCAGCACCCAATGATCTGGTGTTGCACGTACGCCTTTTGGATCAGGACAACCGCCTCCAACAACAGGCCGTTGGAATACTGGGCGTGAACCTGCTCTACGCCTGTTTCCGATATCAGCACGACCCCGAAACCCTGCTCTGCTCGCTGATGGACAATCTGCACGGGCGCGTTAAAATTGACATGGTTCGGCTACAAGGCCCTGATTTTCAAGTCCTTGACAAGCGACTCCTATGCCTATGGCTTGTGAAAAACCACTTGAGCGAAGTAGCGATTTTTGGCCCTGATGGCAACAGCCTTCATGCAGGGGAATTCCTTTACAAAAAACCCATCCTCATAGCGCGTGGCAGTTACCGTCCGCCGACTTTGGTGCAAGAGGACATGACTCGCTGTGGCTACGAGCAGTTCCGCTCGGAATCAGATGTGGATTCAAACAATACTTTTTTTCTGGCTGAAATCACGCTGGATAACCTGCGCTCAGACGGTGATTTAAACGAGCGGGACTTCCTCGACCGGGCCGAAATCCTTTGTGCGCTGGGGCAGACCGTAATAGTGTCGGATTGTATGCAGCACAAACGGCTTATCGCCTATTTTGCCGACTATAAAATCCCAGGCATCGGCTTGGTAATGGGTGCTCGCAAACTCCAAAACATTCTCCACGAAACCAGCGAGGCGAATCCAGATAATCTGCTCGTCGCGTTTGGCGAGGTGTTCCCGCGCAATGTGCGGTTTTATATTTATCCATGTTTACCTGCCGAAGCACGTAGTGCGAAGGAGGGCGAAATCCTCATCACATCCAAAAACCTCCCCATTCCCCAAGTCATCCATTTTTTATACGACCACTTGCTGGAAAATCGGAACATTGTAGACATTCAGGGGTTCAATCCCTCAATTCTCAATATTTACCACAAGGAGGTGCTGAAGATGATTCAGAACGGCGAATCAGGCTGGGAAGAAAAAGTGCCGCCTGAAGTGGCACGTTTGATCAAGGAAAAACGTTTGCTTGGATGGTGATTGGTGGATTGGTGATTGGTTTAAAGGTGATTAGTGGATTGGTGGCTAGCGCTAACCTGTAAAGTTATTTTAGGACGAGCCCTCATTAAACCAATCCACTAATCACCAATCCACCATTAAACCAATCCACTAATCACCAATCACCATTAAACCAATCCACCATTATACAAAAAATGACACTCGAAGAAAAAATCAACCAAGACCTCGTGACCGCCATGAAAGCCAAAGACGAGGTAAGCTTGCGGGGTATCCGCGCCATCAAATCGCTCATTCAATTGGCCAAAACCGATGGTACCGGCCAAATCATAGACGAGACCCGCGAGGTGCAAATGCTCCAAAAACTGGTGAAGACCCGTCAGGAATCGCTTGATATCTATGAAAAAAACAATCGCCCGGAACTGGCCCAAAAAGAGCGCGAGGAAATCGAAGTCATTCGAAAATACCTGCCCGCCATGTTGGAAGGCGCAGCGTTGGAAACGATTGTTAAAAGAATCATTGCCGAAACAGGCGCAGAATCTGCCCGCGATATGGGCAAGGTGATGGGTGCTGCCAACAAAGAACTGGCGGGCAAAGCCGAGGGTCGGGCGATTTCGGACATTGTGAAACGCCTGTTGGTTTAAATGATGAATGGTGAATGATGAATGATGAACACCGGGATTTCCGATGTTTTCATTCATAATTCATCATTCATAATTCATCATTGGATTATGATTTTACGAGCTGAAAATATTTTCAAAACCTACGGCAAGCGCACCGTGGTGAAGGACGTTTCGTTCCAAGTACAGCAGGGCGAAATTGTAGGCTTGCTGGGGCCCAATGGCGCGGGCAAAACCACCTCGTTTTACATGGTTGTGGGTTTTATCAAGCCGACCGACGGTCATGTGTACCTTGAGGATGAGGAAATTACGGATTTACCCATGTACCGCCGCGCCCAAAAAGGCATTGGCTATTTGCCGCAAGAACCAAGCGTTTTTCGCAAACTTTCTGTGGAAGACAACATCCGCGCTGTGTTGGAAATGACCAAGTTGAGCAAGCAGGCACAACATGATAAACTGGAGTCGCTGCTCGAAGAATTCAACCTCAACCGGGTGCGCAAAGGCAACGGCGACACGCTCTCTGGTGGCGAACGCCGCCGCACCGAAATAGCCCGCGCGCTCGCCAGCGATCCGAAATTTATCCTATTGGACGAGCCATTCGCGGGCATTGACCCCATCGCAGTGGAAGACATACAGTCCATCGTGGAAAAACTCAAAACGAAAAATATCGGCATCCTAATCACAGACCACAATGTGCAGGAAACGCTGAGCATCACCGATCGGGCTTACCTGATGTTCGAGGGTGGAATCCTCAAGGCAGGCACTGCCGAAGAACTCGCCGCCGATGAGATGGTGCGCAAAGTTTATTTGGGCAAGCACTTTGAGCTGAAGAAGAAGGTGGTGGAACCGTGAGCATCGCAAAAAACCAAAAAGACTCCAAGAGGATATTGACCGTTCCAGCTGTTTGCCTGAGTTCTAACTCATTGGCCTATAGTTGCGAAAGCCCTACCTTTCTTCCCAAAAACTACCCACCCATGCATCGCTCCATTTTCACCCGTTTAGCCGTTTTGTCCCTGTTCTTCCTCGGCCTATGCGCCTTGAAACCTATAAGGTTTTTAAAACCTATAAGGTTTTTAAAACCTTATAGGTTTGAATCAATCAATCCATCACTTCATCACCCAATCACTCTATCCCCCGACTGGGGCTTCTTCGCCCACAAGCGCATCAACCGCCTCGCAGTGCTCACCCTGCCGCCGCAGATGATGGTGTTTTTCAAGCCTAATATTGACTACCTCACCGACCATGCGGTGGACCCCGATATGCGCCGCTACGCCAGTAAACACGAGGCGCCCAGGCATTACATTGACCTGGACAATTACGGAGAACCGCCTTTTGACGAACTGCCGCGCCAGTGGGTGGATGCGCTGATGGCACACACAGACATTTGGATGGTAAAGACTTCCGGGGACACCGTGCTGCTTTGGGGAGATAAAAAGCCCTTGCAGGAGGTATGGCAGCGCGATTACAAAAACTGGTTTTACAGCCAATTGATGCCACGTTTTTACCAAGATGATGAAACGCTGGATGTTGATTCGCTGAAAACTTTTTTGGGGCTTATGGGCAGGGCGGAACGGCCACAAACGGCTTTTTATAGAGAACACCTTTCGCAGCACGGGACTTTGCCCTGGAACCTCCAGCGCATGCAGCGACTACTCACGGAGGCTTTCAGAATGCGCGACAGTCGGCGCATCCTCAAACTCGCTGCCGACATGGGCCACTACATCGGCGACGCACACGTGCCGCTCCATACTACGAGCAATTACAACGGACAAAAAACAGAACAACACGGCATCCATGGTTTTTGGGAAAGCCGGATTCCCGAACTTTTTGCCGACGAATCTTACGATTATTTTGTGGGCAAAGCAGCATACATCGAACGCACAGAAGACTGGTTTTGGCAAACCGTTTTTGACTCTAACAAATTGGTAGACAGTGTTTTGACTTTTGAAAAAAGATTGCGCCGCACATTTCCACTCGACCGCCAGATGTGTCCCGACATGCGCTCAGGCGTAATGTCGGTGATGCCCTGCCGCGACTTTGCTGCCGCCTACCAGGATGCCATGAATGGCATGGTGGAACGACGGCTTCGGGCGGCGATTCACGCGGTCAGCAGTGCCTGGTACACCGCTTGGATAGATGCCGGAGAGCCGGATTTGTCGAAAATGGGCGCTCCGGTCATCAGCGAAGAAGAGCGAAAGGAAGCGGAGCGTTTGCGAAAGAATTTTGAGCAGGGGAAGATATTGGGGCGGGCGGAGGAACATTGAAATGTCCAATATCCAATAAAGAATTTCCAATGTCCAAGGGGTTGTTTCTTATCAATTTTCATTGCCTAAAATGGAAAATCCATTACCCAAGTCGTGGATGAGTGCGTTCTTTGCTTTAAAAAACAACCACTATGCCATTCAAGATTCGCTACGCTGCGTTCATAGTTCATAGTTTATCGTTCATAGTTTTTTTCAGCAGTCTTTCCCTGTCGGCGCAAACCGACACGCTGCGGTTGATTTTTGCTGGCGACATCATGGGGCACGCGCCACAAATCACCAGTGCAAAAAATGCCAACGGCCAATACGACTACGCTCCCTGTTTCAAATATGTAAAGCCGATCCTCGAAGGCGCTGACATCGCTATTGGCAACCTTGAACTTACGCTGCCCGGCAAAGCTCCCTACACCGGCTATCCCATGTTCCGCAGTCCTGATGCACTGGCTACTGGCCTGAAAAGCGCGGGCTTCGACCTTTTGGTAACCTCCAACAACCACTCCAATGATGCCCACGGATTGGGGGTGGTGAATACCATCGAAACACTGCGCAAAGAGGGTTTTCTCCAAACCGGAACCTTCAAAAACCAGCGCGACCGCGATGCTTTGTATCCCTTGATGATTTATAAAAACGGTTTCAAAATCGCATTGCTCAACTACACATACGACACCAACGGGCTGCCAACGGAAGCGCCCACAATTGTGAATCGTATTGAAAACAAACAGATTGCGGCAGATTTGGCCGAAGCCCGCGCCCGCAAACCGCACTACATCATTGTGGTAATGCACTGGGGCTTGGAATATCAATTGACCGAAAATGCCGTGCAGCGCGAGCAGGCAAAATTCCTCATTCAAAACGGTGCTGACATGGTGATCGGCTCGCACCCGCATGTGGTGCAGCCCATTCGTATGGAGCGGGCAACCATGCCCGATGGCTCGGAAAAAGAAGCACTGGTGGTATATTCACTGGGCAATTTCATCTCAAACCAGCAGCAACCCAACACCGATGGCGGCATCCTTTTTCAGGTAGATTTATTGAAGCGGAAAGGATCTCCAGAAGTGCATTTAGGCGAACACGGCATGATCCCGGTTTGGCGCTACATCCACAAGACTGCGGCTGGGAAAACGACTTTTTTTGCATTGCCCGCCTCGCGCGTCGAACGCAACGGCGACCTTGTGCCAGGTATGGCGCTTTCGGCGCAAAACGCGATGTTGAAATTTGTAGAAGGGCTTCGCAAGCGCGTGAAATTCAAAGAATTAAAACTATAAATTTAAAGTTTCTTTGTTCCTAGTGTTTTAAAAAAAATATGCTCAAAAAATTCTTTCATTTCGTTTCGGGCGAAATTCTAAACCTTTCAGTAGGTTATCTGGCTGGCCTAACGGCTTCCAATCTGGTTTCTCACTTTTTTACCAAGAAAAAATTGGGAAATCTCTGGGGGCTTACTGCCAAAAAAGAAGTCGTCAGCAGGGATGACTACGATTGGCTGATGTTCAGCTCCTCCTATGCCATTGGCCTGATTGTGATGCTTGTGGTGAGTTATATGATCAGGAGGTTGCAGGGAGAAAAAAATCCCGATTAGGCACTGGCCGTACCCGTCCTACGGCTTGAAGCCGTAGGACGGGTCAGCCACCAATCACCAATATACCAGTCACCATTATGGACCGCCCCTACATTTACTACGACTTTACCCTTAGCCTCTGCTCGCAATGTCTTCGCCGGGTAGATGCAAAGGTGGTTTTTGAAAACGACAAGGTGTGGATGCTGAAACGTTGCCCCACCCACGGCCCAGAAAAAGTGCTGATTGCCGACGATGTGGATTACTATCGAACCACGCGCAACTACGCCAAACGCAGCGAAATGCCGCGCAAATTCAATACGCACACGCACTTTGGTTGTCCCTATGACTGCGGGCTTTGTCCCGACCACGAACAGCACTCCTGCCTTACCATCGTGGAAGTGACCGACCGCTGCAACCTCTCTTGTCCGACGTGCTATGCCGAGTCTAGCCCGCACCACGGGCGGCATCGGACATTGGAAGAAATTGAAATGATGCTCGACCTTGTGGTGGCTAATGAAGGCGAACCAGATGTTGTTCAAATCAGTGGCGGCGAACCTTCGATACACCCACAATTCTTTGAAATACTGGACATTGCGAAGACAAAGCCCATCCGCCACTTGATGGTAAACACCAACGGCATCCGCATTGCCAAAGACCCGGGTTTTGCTGAACGCCTGGCAACCTACGCGCCCGATTTCGAGGTTTACTTGCAATTCGACTCTTTTGAGCCACATGTTTTGGAAAATTTGCGGGGAGAGAATTTGTTGGAAACGAAAATGAAGGCCCTGGAAAATCTGAACAGGGTGAACCTCTCCACCACGCTCGTCATGACCTTGCAAAAAGGTCTGAATGACGGAGAAATTGGCAAAGTTCTAGACTTTGCATTGCAGCAAAAATGTGTGCGAGGTGTCACTTTCCAACCCACGCAAGTCGCTGGCCGCACAGATGGTTTTGACCCTGCTACCGACCGAATTACACTCACCGAAGTGCGCAAGGAAATTCTGCGTCAAGCCCCGATTTTTCAACCCGAAGACATAATTCCTGTGCCTTGCAATCCTGATGCCTTGGCCATGGCTTATGCCTTGAAAATAGACGGTCAGGTGTTCCCGCTCACGCGATTCATCAACCCGCAAGATATCTTGGATAACTCGCGCAATACCATTGTATACGAACAAGATGAACGGCTTCATCAGCACATGGTACAACTGTTCAGCACGGGAAATTCGGTTGAATGCGCCACCAACGAACTAAACCAAAGTCTTATGTGCTGTCTGCCACAGGTGAACGCGCCCAATCTGGGCTACGAAAACCTGTTCCGAATCATCATCATGCGCTTCATAGATGCTTATGATTTCGATGTGCGTTCCATTAAAAAATCTTGTGTACACATTGTGAGCTTGGACGACAAAAAAATCATTCCCTTTGAGACCATGAATTTGTTTTATCGGGATCCGATGAAACGGGCGTATTTGGAGAAATTGCGAGCAGAAGAGGTTGCGATGTTTTGAGGCAAATAAAATAACGTGCGTTTTTTCGGTATTTTGGTTTCAAAGAAAACCGCGTAGCGGTGGCATTTTGGTAGCCCATAAGGGCGTTTAGGGAATACGAACCGCGTAGCGGTGGCATTTTGGTAGCCCATAAGGGCGTTTGGGGAATACGAACCGCGTAGCGGTGGCATTTTGGTAGCCCATAAGGGCGTTTAGGGAATACGAACCGCGTAGCGGTGATATTATATCGCCGTAATAATGCCACCGCTACGCGGTTCTGAAAAACATTTAACGCTGACGCTACCGTAATGTCGCCGCGATGCGGCTTTTTTTTGAAACCTATCCAAAACGCACGTTTAAATAACAAACATCTTGGATAGCTCCAGCCGCTCTGCGGCTTTGCCCGACAATTACACTAGCAATATCCAAAACTCAGGGTGCATTATGCAAAACGAACTTTTCGATCAAATTGACCCACTCCCCAACCCTCCAAAGCCCAGGATGCCACTGGGCAAAGTAGTGCTCATCAATTTCGGTATCATGGTCGCCTACATGCTGCTCTCGAGCCTTGCTATGGACAGTGGGCCTGAAGCCGGATTGGGCGTTATTGTCCTAGATTCTGTGCTAATCCTGTCGCAAGTAGGTCTGAACATGCTGATCGGCTTCGTGCTTGTTTTTACCGAGGACAAAAAGCAATTGGGTGGCGCGCTGCTTATTGGGGGCATTATCATGGGGGTGATAGGATTTGGGTCTTGCTTTGCGCATATGGCGTTATTGGATGCTTGATGATCTTCCATGCACTACCCACTCGAAATTCACCTCGGTTCAGCTAAAATCCCTGCTCATCTCCTGTTCGAGATGTTGGCTTATACCATCGGCTACCGGTTGTATGTGTGGCAACGCGCTCGTAGTCAAGACCTTATAAGCGACGAAGGGCGAATGTGGATTTTTCTTGGTGCAGCAGCAGGCGCACTCATTGGAAGCCATTTGTTGGGCATATTGGAAAATCCCAGTCACATTGCCCAACTCAACTGGCAAATTTGGTTGGGCAACAAAACCGTAGTGGGAGGATTGTTAGGCGGTCTGATCGGAGTTGAACTGACCAAAAAAACAATTGGAGTCCAGACTTCTTCAGGCGATTTGATGACCTATCCCTTGATATTTGGTCTCGCCGTTGGCCGTATCGGTTGCCATTTGGCCGGACTCACGGACGGTACACATGGCGAGCCGTCCAGCCTACCCTGGGCTGTTGATTTTGGCGACGGAATTCCGCGCCATCCGGTCAATTTGTACGAAGTTGTATTTCTAACGGCGCTCGCTTTTTTCATTTTTCAAAAAGAAAAAAGTGTGGCGCAAATCGAAGGTGTGACACATGCCTTGCCCAATGGCATGCGCTTCCAACTTTTTATGGTGGGCTATCTCTTGTGGCGATTTATGGTCGAATTTATCAAGCCAGTATGGGTGTTGCCGATTGGTATTTCTCCGATTCAATTGGCGGTGTTGGGAGGGCTGATTTATTATGCAGGGCAACATTCATTTCGCCTCCATTTACGAAAGAATGCGGAATGAATTTCGACCTGCATAACCTAAAAAATCTTGTTGTACTTCAATAAGAAGCTGAAAGTGTTGGAGGGTTTTAGCCCAAGAGTGTAAGGCTCGTCGTCAACTACTACCTGCGTGAAATGGTCGTAAAATACATCATAGAGCAGATCGAGCGAAAGCCCTTTGATAATACCAACGCTCAAGTTGTTTTGCCAAAGCAGGTTGCCAGTTGTAAATGAGCCAACCTTATTTTCAGCGTCACCTGTTTGGGTATAATAACTTGTAAACCAGGCTGCTTTGGAAGAAAAAGCCACCCGGTCCTTGAAATATTTGTTGATATATTGGCCCTTAATCATGGCACCGAGTTGGGAGCGGGCGGCCTTGCCTGGCACGTTTCCGAAAGGTGCAAAATTGGTGTTCAAATCACCACGAAGTCCTTCCTCGTTGACATATATAAGATTCCAGCTGGCTGGGGCAAAGAAAAAGGACAGGTGTGCGGTAGGTTTGTAATCAAGGCCGGGTGAAATGGAGACGCGGAGCGGAGAAATAAATTGGGAGAGCACGGTATCGCCGTCCAGCAGGTTTCCTTGATAGGTTTTCAATAATTGTGTTTCGGCCGTTGCGTCAACAGCAAGGAAAATCTTTTCGCCAATAATTTTGTACCCATAGCGAGAGCCTAAGCGCAATACATCCATGTTTTTCTGAAAAGGGTTGTCGGCCTTTTGCTTGCCAATGCGCTGAACGCCCAATTGGAGCACTCCCACATTGTCCCAGAATGATTTTGCCAGCTTGTTGTTGGCAGTAAAGTTGACAAGGCCGCCGATGCCGACGCGGTTGTCGCCAGCACCTACACGGGGGTTTTTAAGGAAAGTGCCGGCGAGATCGAGGCCGAGGCCGCCGCCGAAAGTCCAGCCGAGTTTTTCTTCAGGCTTGTCGGCATCTGTCTGTGCATAAGAGGAACTTTGTAGGCAGAAAAAAACGAGGATTAGGGTGAATAATGATTTCATGATTAAAGGTTAGTGTTAAAAAGTCTGATATTCAGGCGAAAACATGATGTGGTTGATAAGCCTTTCAAGCGGGATTTTCACCTCTGTCTGGTTGTTGGTTGACAGATAGTTTTGCCATTCGTAAGTCCAATCGGCAGGAGGCAGTCCGTCGAGAAAAACCTGATCATAGAAATAATTGAAACGCTCGGTGTCTATCTTTGCGGGCAGCATGTAGTCCAGCAGATCCTTTACCAACTCAAAGGGATTGGATGGATCGGACGATATGCCGCTGTTTCTCACCCAAGGCACTATGTCAAGTTTGACACCGATGCTGCTGTTGACAGAGCCGCCGATTACACGTTTTCCCGTGAGAAGCATTTGCGGGAGCTTGTAACGGGCAATGATAGAAACAGAACTGAACCAGTGGCGGCTAAATTCTGGCTTTTGGTAGTAGGCAGGGTAGCCCGCCACGTCGGGTGGGTAGAAAAGGCTCATGTTGGCCAGTCCCAGCATCCGATCGATCACCGCAGCGTTGTAAAAAGTGAAGTAATGCTTGTTGTTTTCTGTGTAAGGATTGGGGATGGTGATGCCAAAAAAGGAGATAGATTGAAGGGCAAGGTCTAGCGGGGAGCGGATAAGACCACCAATGATTTCGTCTGCATTTGTCGAGTCGTCCATGTCGTAGAAATGCTGGCTTTTGAACAATTTGCGCAGCACCGGCATGATCTCATAGTTGTTCGTGCGCAGCGTTTCGGCCAATGGCTCGATGATGTCGTCCTCTATTTCCTGGGTGATATTGGTATGCACAAAATAGCGATAGACGCGACGCACGAAATTGCGGGCAGTTTCGGGCTGCGCAAAAACCATGTTCACAAATGCATCTTGTTCGGCATAAACCCCATTTACAGTTGTACCTCCCTGTATTACCGTATTTTGAAATTTATCACTAAACGTTTTGTTGCCTGTGTCGTGACGGGAAAGAAGAAGCGTGCCCCGTGGGATATTGGTTTCTGGATCGAAGGTGGTGCGGTTCTGCTGCAATCGCCAACCGGTAAACACCCGGGCCGCCTGCACGATGTCGTCTTCTGTATAGTTGGTGTAATCGCCAGGGCCGATTTGCGGGCCTTTACCAATGGTGAAAAGTTCAAAAAACTCGCGGGCGAAGTTCTCGTTTGGGCTGTTTTTTGAGTTTTGGTGCCCGTTGAGATAGATGAGCATCGTGTTGTCGGCCACGATTTTGGTTGCCAATTTTTTAAAGTTTCCCAGACAGCCCCAGCGCAAAAGCGACAAATAATCAAAGAAAGTGGCGTGGTTGTACGTGATGATGCTGGTAGCAAGATTTTGGTGGAAAAAGAAGCACATTTTATGGCCAATGCCTTCGTCTTCCAAGGCTTCATTAAGCCACCAGCCCGTAACACGCCGCTCCAGAATATACATATCTGTCGTGGGGAAAGCTTGTCCAGCTGGGAGCAGCCACTGTATTTGCTCCACAGCCGGGGTGCTGGAGTCGTCGTATAAAGGCTGATCAAGTCCCAAGGGGTTGAGCGTCAATAAACTGCTCGACGCTTGGTCCACATTCATGGAAGCCAATTGATCTACTTGTTGTTTTGTGTAGCGGAAGCAGCAGCGGCGCAAAAGGTGCGCGGCTTTTTTCTGGCCCAACGAGCCTTGGAGTGTAGCGAGGGAAGCCATATCGTTTTGTTATTTTAAGACCTTTTGGAGTTTTTTGATAGGCGGTCGGGGCAGTTCTATGATACAGGATTTGGCAAATTAGAAGCCGGGCGAAGATATGCGTTAGACTACTCTTTTTCTTCAATCAAACTGAGGTAATTCTTTTTCTAAAAATACGGACAAGGGGCAGATACACAGCCCGTCACTGCGGTCGAAGCGCTCGCCCGCTGGTGTAATGACATATTTAAAATCTGGCTTTACGTCCTCAATACTCTGATAAAAGCCTTTCGAGATAATAGGAGCCACAGAAAACTTGATTTCAATGCATACTTTTTTGCCACTGGGTGTAATTATCAACAGATCTACTTCCGCTCCATGTTGCGTTCTGTAATAGTAAAAAGCGGAAAACTCCGGGGCTTCGCGAATGATTTGTTCGATTACATAGCCCTCCCATGAATTGCCTACGCCAGGGTTTCCACGAAGTTGTTCCATATCGAACACCCGTAAAAGAAAATGAAGCAGTCCGCTGTCGCGTAGGTAAAGCTTAGGCGATTTAGTCAAGCGCTTGCCTAAATTGACAAAATAGGGTGGTAATCTGCGAATCAAGAAACTTCCCTCTAAAAGTTCAAGATACTTGTTGGCGGTTGGTTGTGATACCCCCAACGATGCCGCCAAAGTGCTTGCATTAAACATACTTCCATGTAAGTGCGCCAACATGGAAAGCATATTACGCAATATGCCTTCGGGTACTGCAAATCCCAACCTAGAAAGGTCTCGGTGGATAAACGTCTCTGTAAAATCATCTAGCCATTTTCGGCTAATAAATGCTTCCGCAGCGAGCAATGAACCAGGATAACCGCCCCGCAACCAATGTTCCTCTTGAGAAAAAAGATGGCGGATTTCCGAAAAGGAAAACGGTGGCAATTCGTGGTATGCGATGCGCCCGGCAAGCGTTTCGGTGTTCAGTTTTACTATGTGCGGAGCAGCCGAGCCGAGCAAAAAGAAACGAGCAGGTGATCGCTTTTGGTCGGTTAATGCCCTCAATAACGCAAATAATTCTGGACGTACTTGGATCTCGTCAATTATGATGCATTTGTCCGCATGGCCTGAAAGATATGATTGGGCATCTTCCAATTTGAACCAATCCTCTCGCAACTCAAGGTCTAGATAAAGTGTAGGTTTGGCAATCTCCGATTGCAAGTGTTTGACTAATGTGGTCTTACCGACCTGCCTGGATCCGACCAACCCAAGGATTGGAGACCATGACAAATCTCGAAGGATTTTTTTGGCTAGCAAGCGCTCTATCATGTCCCAAAAGTACAATCATCCGAGTAAATTTAAAAATGAATTTTAAATTTACTCGGATGATTTATATTTTCTCATTTTTTCTCCCGCAATTCCCTCCTCAATATCTTCCCCACATTCGTCTTCGGCAACTCCGTGCGGAACTCCACCTGCCTTGGTATCTTGTAGTTTGTCAGGTTTTCGCGGCAATGCGCCCGCACCTCTTCCTCTGTGAGTGAAGGGTCTTTTTTTACGATAAATACCTTCACCACCTCCCCAGAATGCTCATCCGGGATGCCCAAAGCGGCAGATTCGAGCACTTTGGGGTGCATGGCCAGCACGTCTTCTATTTCGTTGGGATACACATTGAAGCCCGAAACCAGGATCATGTCTTTCTTCCGGTCCACAATTTGGAAAAAACCGTCGGGGTGCATAAAGCCCATATCGCCCGTGTAGAGCCAACCGTCTTTCACGGTTTCCGCCGTCGCTTCAGGACGTTGCCAATACCCTTTCATGATTTGTGGGCCACGGGCTACTATTTCGCCCACATTTTCCGGGCCGGGTGGGAGTGGGTTTCCTTTTTCGTCCACGATTCCGACTTCCGTGCTCGGCACAGGCATTCCGATGGTGCCAATGCGCGAGGTATTGTCCACCGGATTTACCGTCAACACCGGGCTGCTCTCGGTCATGCCATAGCCTTCAATCAGTTGAGTGCCCGTCACTTGTTGCCAGCGTTCGGCTACCGCGCGTTGCACGGCCATGGCACCGCCCACGCTAATACGAAGCGAACTAAAATCAAGGGTCGAAAAACTTGATTGGTTCATAAGGCCATTGAAAAGTGTGTTCACCCCCGGCACAATGTTTGGTTTGTGTTTGCGCCATTCCTTTATAAGTGCAGGGAGGTCGCGGGCATTGACAATCAATATGTTGCACGCGCCAACGCTCATAAACGCCAGACAATTCACCGTGAACGAAAAGATGTGATAGAGTGGCAAAGCACAAAGGCTTCGTGCCGATTCGCCCTCATGGCCTTGCAGCACGGGCATAAGCCAGGCCCGGATTTGCATCATATTCGCCAAGAGGTTGCGGTTGGTGAGCATGGTGCCTTTCGATACACCTGTAGTGCCGCCCGTGTATTGCAGGGCGATGGTGTCGTCCGGGCCGCCTTGAAAGGGTGGGATCGTAAATTTTCGGCCTTGTTTCAGGGCATTCAGGAAACAAACAGTGTTGGTGAGGCTGTATTTAGGCACCATTTTTTTGACGCGGCGCACCACGAAATTCACAATTGCGCCTTTCAGTCCCAGCATCTCGCCAATAGAGGTGAGGATTACGGTTTTAATCTGCGTTTCGCCGATAATTTGTTCCAGATTGCCCGCAAAATTCTCCGCGATCAAGATGGCCTTTGCCCCCGAATCCACGAATTGGTGCTTCATCTCGCGGGGAGTATAGAGCGGGTTGGTGTTTACCAGAATCATCCCTGCCCGCAGCACCCCGAACATGGCGATGGGGTATTGCAACAGGTTGGGCATCATGAGCGCCACCCGGTCGCCCGGTTCCAAACCACGCGAGCGAAGATAGGCCCCAAAGGCCATGCTTTTTTCATCCAACTCCCTGAATGTCATGGATTTATCCATGAAAACAAAGGCAGGTTGGTCAGCAAACTTTTGAAAGGATTCCTCCACCATGTCAATGACACGATTGTACTGTGAAGGGTCAATATTGACGGGAACGCCCGCAGGATAGTGTTGAAGCCAAGGTTTTTCCATAACACGCTGGATTGTTTTTTGCGGGTGTAATATTTTGAAAAAAAATTGGCAATCAATTGTTTTGAGCCACTAATTGCAAGAATTTACGTCATTCGAATCAGCGTTGAATTTTGCAATGTTCGGATCAATAAAGCCACGTAGTGGCAATACCGTTTATAGAAAACGAATTTTCCACATTTTCGGAGCCGCAAAGCGGCGGTACCGTGTCACGGCTACGCGGTTCCAATCCTTGTTCTTTTCGCCGTGCGCGGGTCTTACGACCTACGGCATGCACCCAAAGTCATACACCACTATTCCGGTAAAATTTTTAGCAAAAAATACGTCCCCAAAGTTTCCTCCCGCGTCGCCGGGTTCAAAAACGCAGGCTTCAGAAGCGCGACCTGAAAATGTCGGAATTGCCCGGTCTCTTCAAATTTCAACACTGCTTTTTCTAAGGCTTTCTTGCCATCCTGGGTCGTAAAAACCCAAATGCCACCTTGCGCTTGTGCCGCTAACTTCACTTTTTCGGGCGAGCCCAGATTTTCAATGATATCGCGGTTGTAAAATTCCATCGCATGGCTGCTGCTGTTGAAAAAGTACATTTTTTCTGGCGGGATTCCTTGGGAGCGTGCAAACCGTGCGGCCTGTGGAGTGCTTTGATAGGGCAGCAAGTTGGGGTAAAAATGGAAGTTTAGTACAAAGCCAAAGATGAGCGCAGCCCATACGCCGCGTTGTACAAACACTTCAAAATCAGCCGGAAACGGGTTTTGGAAAACTTTCCAAAGCAGTCCGCCTGTAGCAATGAGGGTGATACCAACCGTTAAAATATTGCCCGTGGGGAAGACGAAAAAGAGGGCGGCATAAGCGATGAGCAGTGCGACAAAAGCAGCGAAATACAATACTCCCCATCGTCCCTTCCCAATACTTTTCAAAGAAGAAGCCACCAGGACCGCCGCCCAGGGCAGGGTGATAAAAATGTAATGCGGTAGTTTGTATTGCGATTGGGAGAGGGCAATGAAGCTGAGAATGAAGCCGCCCAGGGCGTAGAATTCTGGTAGCACGGCCTTCAGGCCGTCGGGATAAAGGGCGTTTACGCCCGAGTTTGCATCATTTTGCTGCGCCGTAAATGGCATATGTCCCGACGGCCTAAAGGCCGTGCTACCATCGAAAAGTGCCCGCACTCGCCGCCACAGAGCCCCAGGCAACAACAAACACCAAGGCAAAAAAGCCCACAGATATACGTGCATGAAATAAAACCCCGAAGTATCGTTTTTCCACACGTTCTCGCCCGTGATGCGGCCAAAACTCTGTTCCCAAAAGAAAAAACGCAGACCAGAAACATTATGGCGGTCGTTCACCAGCTTCTCCGGATGCAGATCAAATTGTTGCCATAATCCCCAACACATCGGCGCGAGCACGAGGGCCGCGACGGCCAAACCCACCAGCCATTGCCAACGAAAAATGCCACGCCAGTCGCGCCGAACCAGCAAGTGTGTTCCCACCGCAAATGCAGGCATCACCAGCCCAATAGGACCTTTGGCGAGCATGGCCAGACCGATGAAAAAGAAACCCGCCAGTAGATTCCACCAACGCTTAAATTCCAGATATTCAGCAAGTTGCCACACAGCACAGGCGGAAAAACCGAGTAGTATGGTATCTGTACGCACGTCATTGCAAATGACCATCAAGCCCATACAAGAGGCTAGGACAAAAGCCGCGTGGCCAGCCGTTTTTGCTCCATAAAAAAGCAAGCTGAAACGGTAGGTAGCCCACACGCCTGCAAGTGCTGCGAGTAGGGAAGGAAGTTTATAGGCCCAATTGCTTAGGCCAAAAAGCCAAAACGAGGCGGTGGAAAGCCAGAAAAGGAGCGGGGGCTTGTCGAGATAGTCCGCGCCCAGGTGCTGCACCTGAAGCCAGTTTCCGTTTTGGAGCATTTCCATGGAAATGGAGGCGTATTGCGACGCATCTACGTCCATGACATCGAGGAAAAGGCCACGAATATAGACGGCTGCGAGGCCGAGCGCGAGCCAAAGCCAGGGGGAAAGGAGTCGGGAAAGGAGTGATGGATTCATTCAAGGGGCGAAGGTCAGGGGTTTGGGGCGATAGATTATATTAGCCTTTTTATTTAAGATATTTAGACCTTATCTTTTTGTGACAGTGACCCAACTTTTGTCGAAGCCGATAGCCTGCAATACTTTGTCTTTTTCTAATTTAGGAGGTTGCTTTATCTGAATAATCAATGCCTGTTGAGGCACATTTTCGTGAATAGTGAATTGAGATCCGTGGGGCTGCCAAGTAAAGTGTTGTTCATTCGAACGCTTTTCATAGCCACACAAATTGTTGTTTTTATTTCACTCCCAATAAAATAATTCTGGGTCGTAGCGTATGGTTTCAAATTCAAAAACAGCAACTTCAGTGAGGTCCTTAGATTTTACTAGAACAACGGTTCTAAGATGCTCGTGAATTTGACGAATTGCGGAAACCCGGTCATTCCAAATATTGAGAACCATTTGACCTAGCGGATTCGGATCTGCCTTTGTATCTAACATCTCACCATAGGAATAGACAAGAGAATTTCTACCTGAAATTAGCCTCACTTTATCCTGTTTAGATGGGTTTGCAGATTTTACACTTTTGGCAGACCATGCTATATTTCCTAATAATACATCATCAAGCCCGACATTGGAGGGCTTCCATTTCCCTTTGATGCATCTAGCAAAAACAGCTTCCCATTCTGATCCCTCCAAATCAGGTTGTCCTTTGGTCGCTAATAAGTAGACTAACTCCTGCCCAAGTTTGTAAGGGAAATCAGGCGGAAAATCATTCAAGTCATAGGCTGGTACGACTTTGTTTACCGTTTTGAGCTTGGGAGTTCTTTCTGGATTAAACATATGCGGTTGTGTATTCGATGGATGGTTCAGCGAATACTTCACCAGCATGGAGACTTTCAGCGACAAAAGGCAAAACGCGAAGCATTACTGCCTTTATCATTTTAACAGGAACAGAATTCCCGGCTTGTTTTCGGGCTTGACCATCTGGGACAACAATTTCAAACGTGTCTGGAAAGCCTTGCAAGCGCAACATTTCTCTAGGCGTAAGTCGTAGTTCGCCATTGACTACCAAATAGTTGTAAGAAGCACCAGCTCGAAGAGCACAAGAGTATGGATAGGAACTGATATTCCCAGCCTTATTCTCATGCCAAATGGAGGGAAAATGCTTTGGTTTATGGGAGGCAAGTCTTTTATCTCTAATCCGTTCTGATAAAAAATGCTTCGCCTCGGGATTAGGCACCAGTATCTCACTGAGCGGCGTGTATGTTTGCTGTTTGGGAGGGAAGGCAAAAAAGATAGGGTCTTTGTGCCCTACAATTATTATTCTTTCCCGTTTTTGAGGCAAGCCATAATCAAGTGCATTTAGTACTTTGGCATAAGTATGGTAGCCCAGTTCTCTTAATGTGTCCAGGATAACTTGAAGGGTTTGGCCATTATCATGCCCTACGAGTTGTTTTACATTTTCGAGGATAAAAGCATTTGGCTTTTTCTCCTTCAAAATCCTCGCGATGTCAAAAAAAAGAGTTCCCCGAATATCATTGAAGCCTCTTTTTTGTCCAATAATGCTAAATGGTTGGCAAGGAAAGCCTGCAAATAGGATGTCATGGTCGGGTATATCCCGCTCATCCACCTGCGTAATATCTCCAAAGGGACGATCCCCAAAATTGTATTCGTATGCAAACTGAGCATACTTGTCAATGTCCGAAGAGAATACACATTCTGGGATAATATCTTCTCCAACTTCCTTGCAAGCCTGTTCAAAAGCCGTGCGGAAACCTCCGATGCCACAGAACAAATCGATGTACCTAATTTTTTCCATTTAAGTGAGGGCAATGATTCAAGGCAAAGGTGAAAATTTTTAAAAACATTTTGTGCTAAATTTTTCTCCCCTCAATCCATCACATCCACCAAACTTTTCACCCGAAATGCCTTTTTCGGGTCGGCCAAAACCTTGTCCGTCTTGAAAAAAATCGTCACTTGCTCGTTGGGCAGCAGGTCGAAGTAGTTGTTGGCGAAAAAGCCTGCTTCCTCCGTTTGCAGGTACACGTTTTTCGCCAGCTTGCTGTTTGTTTCCAAGGAGAGCAAGTAGCCGGCTTCGACTTTTTCCACCGCTGTAATTTTTAAGTCGGGCTTGGGCAGGTTCATTTTCTTTGGCGGCACTGCATAGAAGAGCCGGCGGCTGAACACGGTTGTACCCGACGAATCCCTCAGTTCAATTTCCACCACACAGTTCTCGGGCTTTTTGCCGTCGAGCACGGTCTTGAGTGGGGTTTGCCACAACAGTTTGCTCGAATCCGGGGAAATCAGCAAACCGGGCTGGCTAAACTCAAGCAATTTATTTCCTTCAAAAGTGAAAGCCCGCACATGCAAGGTCACACCGGCACTATCTGCCTGATCGTTTACCCCATAGATTTTCAGCACATTATCCTCTAAAATGGGCAGTGCCGCCACAGGCCTGAAAGCCTCGCGTGCGTAGTAGTGCAAGGCTTTCCAACGACCGTAATAATCCGTGCTGCTCCAGGAAGCCACCGGCCACACATCGTTCAATTGCCAGTAAAGCGTACCCATGCAGTAGGGCTTGTTGCGCCGGTGCGCCTCAAAACCCGTGCGCATCCCTTCGGCTTGCAGCAGTTGGCTGACGTACACGAAATCCTCAAAATTCTTGGGTGTGTTGTAATCGCGTTTCATGTATTCAGCGATGAGGGCATTGCCGCGCGGGTGTTTTTGGTGCAACAGCATGACTTTGCTCTCCAATTTGCGGTCATCCGGCTCCGTAAACGACTGTATGGTGCGCCATTCCGGGAAACTCTGAAAACCGTATTCGCTCATAAAACGCGGCACTTTTTTGTTCAATATCTCGAAAGGTTCCTCGTCGTGCCATACGCCCCAGTAGTGCGAATCGCCTTCGGTCAAAGATTTAGAATTGGCCCTCCCGTATTTTGGCGAGCTTTCCCAATACGGAACCCGGTCGGCGTTGTTTTCCACATAAGTCCGCAAAATATCGTTGAACAACAACTTGTATTCGCGTGAAAGCTGGGTGCGTTGGGCCTCGTTGAACTGCATCTGCCAGCCCCAGTTGTTCCAAGCTTCGTCGTTTTCGTTGTTGCCGCACCAAAGAGAGATACAAGGGTGCTGGCGCAAACGTTCGATCTGTTCGAGGGCCTCGAAAGCCGCTGTTTTCAGGAATTTACCATTGCCAGGGTAAAGGGCGCAGGCATACATAAAATCCTGCCAGACCATGATGCCGCGAGCGTCGCAGAGCTGGTAAAAGGTGTCGTCCTCGTAGATGCCGCCGCCCCATACGCGGAGCATGTTCATGTTGGCGCCTACCACGTCGTCGAGCAACCTTTTGGTGTGAAGCGGATCTACGCGATCCTGAAAAATATCCTGTGGAATGTAATTTGCGCCTTTGGCGAAAACAGGTTTTCCGTTGAGCTTGAAATAGAACGTTTCGCCCTTCTCGTCTTTCTGGGTCACCAGTTCGATGCTGCGGATGCCCATCCGAATATCTTGTTTCTCAACGGTTTGTACGCCTCTTTTTACCTCGATGGTGAAATCGTACAGCGCTTGGTCGCCCATGCCGGCGCACCACCAAAGTTTAGGATTTTCGACATCGTAGGTGACGGAATCGATATGGGTGCCGGGCCACAATACGCGGTCTTCTACGGATTTACGCTTGCCTTCTTTGAACTGAACGGTGACCGGGAATTTCAAATCCGAGCGGTAGCGAAAACGGGCCACCATGCGGGCTTTTTCGGGCGTTACGCTCTGGGTGGTGATAAACAAATTTTCAAAAATCAGATCGTCCCAGGCCTCAAGTGTTGGTTTTTGGAGGATGCCGCAACCCACAAAACGCGGGCCCCAGTCCCAGCCGTAATGGAACTGCGCCTTACGCGTCATAGTTCGCTGGCCACCCGGCAGTTCGTACCCGAGGTTTTTCCAAGGCTCGTCCGTTTTTTTCAGCGGGCTTTCAAAATAGATATGGAGTTTATTGCCCGTTGGTTTTAAAAAACGCTTGGCATCTGCCCGCCAAATTCTGAACATATTGTCGGTTTCCAGCAGCAGCGAATCGTTCAAATAAATTTGCGCGTAGGTGTCCAACCCTTTGAAAATCAACTCGATGTGTTTTTTAGCGAACACTTCTGCATCCACATCGAAAGTGGTTTGAAATTCCCAGTCCTCCTTTTCGATCCATTGTAATTTCTCCTCGTTGTCGCGCCAAAAGGGGTCTTCGATCATGCCATTTTGCAGCAGCGCGGTGTGTGCGCTCACGGGGATTTTTACGGGTTTCCAGGCGGGTGTGTTTGCTTGTCGGAATTCCCACTGGCCGGTTTTGAGGGGTTGGCGAAGTGGCGCGTAGTTGATTTGTGCTTCGGAGATCATGGGTGTGAGTATCAGCAGGAAAGCGAGACCCGCCTTGGCTCTTGCCCGCCAAGCCCTGGCAGGTGGGAAAGCTTTGGCGGGGAAAAAAATGAATCTTTTCATGCGGCAAAAGTAGAGAGAAGGGCTGTTAGATTTGAAAAATTCGGAAATTCGCGCTGTGAAACCTCGTAGGTTTTTGGAAACCTACGAGGTTTACCTGTCAAGTATGAAAATCCTAATGGTATGCCTCGGCAATATCTGCCGCAGCCCGCTCGCAGAGGGCATTATGCAACAAAAAATCCGCGAAGCGGAATTCGATTGGGAAGTAGACAGCGCGGGAACCGGGCACTGGCATGCAGGTCAACTGCCCGACCGTCGGTCTATCGTGACAGCCGGGCAACACGGCATTGACATCACAAAACAACGGGCACGGCATTTTCAAGCCGATGATTTTGAGCGATTTGACAAGATTTTTGTGATGGACACGCATAATCTTCGCGATGTGCTGCGGCAGGCCCGCAACGAAGCGCATCGCGCCAAAGTTGAGCTTATTCTGGATCATATCCACCCCGGACAAGAGCGTGGTGTACCCGATCCATATTACGATGATGATGGGTTTGAGGAGGTGTTCCAAATGTTAGAGCGGGCTTGCGAGGCGTTTGTTTTGGGACATAAACATCGCCCCCTTCCCTGACATTTTTTTGCCAAAAAATGCAATTCAAAAACCCAAAGCTGCCTATGGGAAAACAGGGTTTGGAAACCAATCGCTATATTGTGACATTTGGCCATTCAACGGCTATACCCCTATCTTGCCTCAACATTATTTGGCATTGCCAAAATGAACCAAAATATTTACGAACTCTTTAAATTTTTAAAAATGAGCCTAAAATTCTACACCTTACTTTTTGCACTGATTTTCATAGGCAATTCCAATGTGCTCGATGCCCAAACATTCGATTCGACATACGCCGTGAAATTGCAAAGTTCCCTGAACCTCATCGTTGCCGCTTCAAACCTTAAGGGTGTTTCCGGCGCAGTTTTCGTTCCTGGCCAAGGCACTTGGGAGGGCGCGAGCGGTATTTCATCGCCCGGCTTGCCTGCTTTGCCAGAAATGCGCTTCGGCATCGGCAGCAACACCAAATTGTTTGTTTGTGTGACGATGCTCAAATTGCAGGAACAGGGCGTGCTTTCACTGGATGATTCATTGGGCGCCTGGCTGCCTGATTACCCATACGTGGACCCTGGTGTCACCATCCGTCAATTGCTCACGCACCAAAGCGGAATTTTTGATTTTTTAAACGACAACTTTACGCTTTGGAGCGACTCCATTTGGGTAGACCAAGACCGTTTTTGGACTCCGGGAGAAATACTCGCAACCATCGGCCCATCTGAGTTTCAGGCCGGGCGTGGCTACGATTACTCCAACACAGGCTACCTCCTCGCGGGCATGGTCATGGAGGCCGCCACCGGAAAATCCTGGGCGCAAAACGTGCGGGATTTGATATTGGACCCGCTCGGCATGGACGAAACCTTCGCAGGTGCTTTTGAAACACCAAATGGTCCGGTGGCAAACGAATGGGCGAGCGCTACCAACGAAATTGTCAACACGCCCATGATTGCCGAATATAGCCAGGCCCACGCAGCAGGAGCACTTTTGTCAACTGGCTCAGACATGACCCACTGGTACAGCGAGTTGTTTGGCGGCAATGTGCTTTCGGCTGCTTCTATGCGCCAATTGCTTGAATTTGAATCAACTACGTTGTATGGTCTCGGTGTGGCAACACAGTATTTTACCGTTACGCCGGAGGCGCCGTTCGTCGTGCTTACCCATACGGGCGGTATGGTTGGTTACAATTCAATTGCTTTTTTTGACCCAAAAACAAAAATATCGGCCTTTTTTGTCAGCAATATCCGCATCCCCAACGCCACGCCTTTCAACACGTTTATCATTAATATTTACAAAAATTTCCCTAAAAGAAACACTGACGCTGGCATAGTGAAAGTGAACAAACCATGGGCGAACGTTTGCGGAACGAGCGTTCTGCCTTCTGTTGTCTTGCGCAATTTTGGGAAAGATACGCTGTACAATCTCGTCATCAATTATGGTGTAGCCGGCGGCACAATGTCCACGTTCAATTGGACGGGGTTTCTGCGGCCTGCTTTTTCAGCAGCGGTTGAGCTGCCGGCAATCACAGTGCCGAGCGGCCAAAATGAGCTGGTTTGTTTCACAACATTGCCAAACGGCGCAGCGGAAGGATACAATTTCAACGATACCGCCTCGAGCCGGTTTTTTGTGGTGGACATAGCCTCGAACGTGTTCCCTTTGTCGGAAAACTTTGATTCTTTGGCTGCATTCCCACCAGAGGGTTGGTCGCTCAATTCTAGCAATTTATATGCTTGGGGCCACACTAAATTAGCGTCCTCCAGCGGTCTTCACGCGGCGGCAAAGAGCAATTACAATGACCCTACTGCTGGAGCTGTGCATGATTTAGAGTTGCCCGCGTTAGATTGCTCCAACCTGATGAATGCAACGCTGACGTTCAATTACGCCTATACAACTTACCCGGGCTACAACGACTCGCTGCGCGTACAGATTTCAGAAGATTGTGGGGCAACGTGGCAAACGCTGTTTTATAGTGGCGGCGTAGCCCTGAGTACCGCCCCTGAAACGACCGCTCCTTTTTACCCGCAACCCGACGAATGGAAACCCAAAAAATTGGCGCTGAACAGCACGGGCAACGAAGTGCTCTTGCGTTTTCGAAGCATTAACCGCTATGGGAACAACCTGTATGTGGATGATATTCAAGTGCTGGACGATGGCGCTGTGGCCGTGGTGGAACCTTCCGGGCCAGCAGATTTTGACATCTTCCCGAATCCGGCCACGTCGAGCATTTTGATCGAGGGCCTGCCGGATGCTGCCGAGTTTAAAATTACAAATGCTTCGGGCACAACTGTTTTAACGGGAGCTACCGAGGGTGATAAAACTGGCATAGACATCAGCCGCTTGCCCGCAGGGTTGTATGTTTTCCAAACAGTTTTTGGAGCCAAGAAGTGGGTGAAAATTTGACAAGCCAGTAGCTCCCCTGGTTAAGCGCCTCGTAGCGGCGACACGATGTGGCCGCTACGAGGCGCTTAATTTGTGCAAAATTCGGTTTCTATTTTGGTGTAGCGGTCAGACGACTTTGAGTGGTCAGACTGCGCCGCAGCCTCGTCAGCCGACTCAAAGTCGTCTGACGAGTAAATTCCCACCTAAAATCAACCCCCTGAAGGGCGCATCAACGCGCTCTGCACCACGATATATGGATAGTCAGATCAAACGGACCAATCTGCGGCCTTTGGCAACTCCGAAAGTGCTGTTTTCAGTTGTGCCAGGAGATTGGAACGTGCTTCAAAGTCTGTTTCCATTCGTGCATTTTGTTCCAATTGGAAGGCCAGATCAGCCGCTTTTTTCAGTCCCCCGAATTCCAACTGCGGACGGAAACCATGCGCCGCCTGATAAATTGCCTCCCGGTCTTACTGCTGTATTGCCGTTTCCAAACGGGCCAATTCCGCCGGATACTGCTCCATAAATTTTTGGATAAAGTGCTGCATCTGCGCTTCATCACCGTCGGTGAAATCGCGGAGAAAGCTCAGGTCGGGCATTGTACCGGCGGCTTTAGCCGCTGGATCCGGTACTCCGGCGGCTAAAGCCGCTGGTACAATACCCCAACCAAGCGTTTCCGCAATCACCTGCGCCAATTCCCTCGGCTTAAATGGCTTGCCCAAATGCCGATTCATGCCCGATTCCAGGGCCTTTTCGATTTCCTCCGGCGTGGCCGAGGCCGTCAGCGCGATGAGGGGGATGTCGGCAGAAAGATGCTGCCGGATATAGCGCGTGGCCTCGGTGCCGGTCATTTCGGGCATCTGCATATCCATCAGGATCAGGTCGAAATATGGAAGATTTGACAACTTTTGAAAAGTTGTCAAATCTGTTGCAGCTTGACGGCTGAAGGCTGTGTTACGATCCGGCAATGACCAGCCCTATACCAATCGGTAGCCAATGCCGGCAATTTGGAATCACGTATAGCAATTTTATTTACCCCTGTTGATATTCATCGGCAGGGGTTTTTTCATCCCCCCAAATTCATAAGAGCACGCCCTCACAAGGCGTGCTCTTTTATAAAAATTATTTTTAGCCTTGTCTAAAAATAAAAAATACCTTTGCTGAAAATTTCCCCTCAATCACCAATCACCAACCCAAGCATGAACACCCACCTCACCACTTCCGCTGAAGAAAACTACCTCAAAGCCATTTTCAAGATCGCCGAAAAGGAACCCGGCCCTGTGCTCACCAATGCATTGGCCGCAGAAATGGGCACTTCGGCAGCCTCAGCCACCGATATGCTCAAGCGCTTGAGTGACAAGCAATTGGTCGCATACGAAAAGTACCGCGGAGTGACGCTTTCCGAGACTGGGAATCGAATTGCTACAGACCTAATCCGCAAGCACCGACTCTGGGAAGTATTCCTGGTGGATAAACTCGGCTTCGCCTGGGATGAGGTACACTTTTTTGCAGAACAACTCGAACACATCCAGGGCGAACACCTCTCCGAACGTCTCGACGATTTCCTTGGCCATCCTCGATTCGACCCGCACGGCGACCCAATCCCGGATGCCCAAGGCAAATGGATACGCCGTACCCAAACCCGGCTCCTCACACTTACCCCCGGCCAGCGTGGTATCGTAACCGGTGTGGACGATCATTCCCCCAGCTTCCTCCAATACCTCGCCGAACTCGGCCTAAGCCTCGGTGCCGAACTCGAAGTGCTGGAGCGAACCGCCTACGACCAATCCGCCAAAGTCCGCATCGGCGAGCGCGAAGCTGTATTGAGCGAAAAGGTGGGCCAAAACCTGTTTGTAAGAATAATTTGATTTCAAAGCATTGATAATCCCAGAGAATTATGAAAAAAAAACAGACAATAAATAAAGAGCGGCAGATGCCTCAATCGCTCTCCGAGGTGCACAGCACGGTAGAAACCAACGTAAAAGGCAATGCATTTAAGCGACTTTTTGCCTTTATGGGTCCGGCTTATTTGGTAAGTGTAGGCTATATGGACCCCGGCAACTGGGCCACCGACCTCGCAGGGGGAAGCCGTTTTGGGTACTCCCTGCTGTGGGTACTGCTCATGTCGAACCTCATCGCGCTGTTATTGCAAAGCATGTGCGCAAGGTTGGGCGTGGTGGCGCAGCGAGACCTTGCACAAGCAAGCCGCGAACTTTACCATCCAGCAGCCAACATCTTCAACTATATCCTGGCTGAAATAGCCATCGCAGCCTGCGACCTGGCCGAAGTGGTGGGCATGGCCATTGGTCTACAATTGCTGTTTGGCATTCCGCTTTGGTGGGGCATGGCCATCAGTGTGCTGGATGCTTTTTTAATTTTATACCTGATGCAATTGGGAATCAGAAAGTTAGAAGCATTTATTCTGGCTTTGGTATTGATTATCGGAGGTGCCTTTGCGATTCAGATGTTGCTGGCAAAGCCAGATTTGAGCGAAGTTGTAGTAGGGTTTGTGCCGAGTATCCCAAACACCGAGGCCCTGTTCATCGCAATCGGGATCATTGGCGCGACGGTGATGCCACACAATTTGTACCTCCATTCCGCGCTCGTGCAATCCCGAAAAGTGACCCGTACTTTTGAAGGAATCAAGCGGGCCATCAAGTACAACATCATTGACTCGGCTATTGCGCTCAATCTCGCGTTGTTTGTCAACGCGGCCATTTTGATACTCGCGGCGGCAGTTTTTTACAAAAACGGTTACGATGGCGTGTCGGAAATTCAGGACGCGCACCGATTGCTCGAACCCTTGTTGGGCAAAAGCTACGCTCCCATGTTGTTTGCTATTGCGCTCATTGCGGCAGGGCAGAGCAGTACGGTGACGGGCACACTGGCCGGGCAAATCGTCATGGAAGGCTATCTGGACCTGCGTATCGCACCTTGGCTTCGGCGCATCATTACACGCTTGCTCGCGGTGATACCGGCTATTTTAGTGGTCACGATCATGGGCGAACACGCTACGGGTGATATGCTGGTGATGAGCCAGGTCATATTGAGCATGCAATTGGGTTTTGCCATCATTCCATTGCTCCACTATGTGAGCGATAAGGGGCGCATGGGGCAGTTTGCCATCGGCTTTTGGGCAAAACTGGGCGGCTGGCTGAGCGCGTCAATCATTGTTGCGCTCAATGTCTGGCTCGTGGGAGAATCCGTACTGGAATGGGTGGCAGATGGGCACTGGGCAGTTCGTTTTATCGTAGTCCCGGTGTTACTTTTTTCTTTGGGGATGTTGTTTTACATTACGATTAAACCGCTGATGGTAAAACATTCGCAATCGGCAAAAATCTATTTGCCCCACGGTGCTTTCACAGGAATTGAAGCACTAAAAGCACCTGAATATCATGATATTGCCGTCGCGCTGGACTTTTCAACTGCTGACCAAAAAACCTTGGAACACGCCCTGCACATAGGTGGCAAATCCGCCAATTACTTCCTTTTTCATGCTGTCGAAACAGCAGGAGCCTGGGTAATGGGCAGTGAAATTCAGGACCTTGAGACCAATGCCGACGTGAAAAATTTGGAGCAATATGCTTCCGCATTGCGGGAACTTGGCTATTCCTGCGAAGCCTTCATTGGCTTCGGTTCAGCCAAAAAAGCCATCCCGCTTTTGGTCAAGGAAAAAAAGGCCGACCTGCTGGTGATGGGCGCACACGGCCACCGGGCGTTTAAAGATTTGATCTTCGGCACCACGGTGGGCGCGGTGCGGCACGCGGTGGATATTCCGGTGCTGATAGTGCGGTGATGTACCCCGGAACTCCGTTCAGGGGAAGACAATTCGACGCCCCGGAACGGAGTTCCGGGCAGGGCAGACGCATTAAAACGGGAGGTAAAATGGGTTGACTTGGTACCTTTCAAGCAAAAATCTATTTGCCATGGAAGGGAATCTGCCCGTTTACCGGAGTTTGATTGAATCATTTTCATCTTT
>Ga0163148_10001035_pt1 | contig 37272 bp, 32 predicted proteins | sample OliLakLV19MP7P2_FD_148606 | JGI IMG/M metagenome (GOLD analysis project Ga0163148, IMG submission 148606) | Freshwater microbial mat bacterial communities from Lake Vanda, McMurdo Dry Valleys, Antarctica- Oligotrophic Lake LV.19.MP7.P2 | ecosystem: Environmental > Aquatic > Freshwater > Lake >... | reverse complement strand
TGTGGATTTGCCAATGCCAGGATCGCCAGCTATTAAGATAAGTGAGCCAGGAATAATTCCACCACCAAGTACACGATTTAACTCATTGATTTTAGTATCAATCCGGTAATTGTTCTCGAACGAAATATCCGAGAGTTTGGTGAAAGTAGCATTAAGGCGTTTGAGTCGCACCGAGCCAGCTTTTCTGCCCGATGCTTCTTCTTCGAGTGTGAAGGAATCCCAAGTGCCACATTGGCTGCATTTGCCTTGCCATTTTGCAGAGCGATTCCCACAATTGGAACACTGATAAAATTGTTTTGTTTTCATTTTGAGTTTTGCTTTTTTCTAAATTTAGCTATTTAAACTCAAAAATTATTAGAATTTCAACTGAATACCATAAGTCATACCATATTTTTGGCTAGAACTCCAAATTGCATTATAGCTAGAAAATAATGATGTATATTCCAAACCAGTAAACATAGCAAACTGACTATTAATTTCATAGTTCAAGCCAAGTGATTGTCTGGTGATATAGCCAAAGTTAGTACCGCCAATAAATAAAGTACCATAGGGTTGCAGATTTTCTAAAGATTGAATTTTATCTAATTTATAAGATAGATTAACGCCACCCCAAAAAGCAAGTTTATTTTGAATTAAATCAATTTCATTATTAGCAGATGTTACTTTAAATTGCTGCACGAAGTTTTCCTGCCCAAATTCAAAACCAGCAGAGAAATTTTTAGTAAACTCAAACATAGTTCCAATTGCAATGTTATTGATAGATGGCGAACTTTCTGGAGCTAAGTTGATATTCCCAGAATTTTGTGTGGCAAAACCACGGAATGTAGCCATAAATCTACTGTCGTTATTTGTATAACGAGATTTCATTAAGTTCAAATTTGGCACAATTTCATTCTTATTCATAGTTTGAATAGGTACAGAAATTGGTAAATTACTATTTTGCATTGCATTAGTGTTGATAGTCTGTGCAATTGGTTCAACTTGTATTTGTGAATTTTCTTTAGCATTCCCACTATTCTCAGCTATTACAATCGGATTACTGTTAGCAGAGATTAGTTCTTGAGTTTGCTCAATTTCTGTACTTTTAGAAACTGGAGGCAAATTATTTTTGCGGAATTTGTTTCTATTTCCATTAGAATTGTTGGTGCTTGCATTATTAGCATTAAAATTGTTTGCACCGAAATTATTTACTGACTGATTATTGGCTTGATTATCATTGAAGTTATTTCCACTTGAATTCGAGCTTCGTAAATTCGCCTGAGCTGAATTTGTTTTAGCTAATTCATTTTGTGCATTATTCATAAATAAATAAGTGCCAGCTGCCCCAGTGATTGTAGCCAAAAGCATTAAAAATACTTTGCTTGAAGCAATTAATTTGCTGGTTTCTGCAAAATTACCCCAGAAGCCAATTGTTCCTATCCCTAAAGTTGAAATTATACCAAGGCGAAGATTATCTGGCGGAATAACAGCAGCGGGCTTCATTAATTTTCTGATTTGCAATTCAGAAATAAAATCTTGCTGCAATTTTTCATCTTGTGCCACATTAAAAAAAACATTGCCAACTTCGGTCTGGCTTAGCTCGCCATCGAGTAGCATTGTTATTTTTTCTGATGACGTTAGTTCAAATTCTAAACTCATTTTTTAACCTTGTTTTTTTATTTCTCTATCAAAATCTTCCAAATATGGAAGAAGTAGCTCTCTGAGCTTTTGTTTAGCTCTGAAAATTCTCACCCTGACCACAGTCATAGATATATTGAGATTCTCAGAAATTTCACAATAAGAAAGATTCATATACTCTTTCATTATAATTACTTCCCTATAAATTTCGGGAAGACTTTGTATGGTTAGTTCCACAATGTTTTCAAGTTCCTGCTGCCCATAATTTTTGTCGTAGATAGGGAGTTGAATATCTTCAAGTTGCACCATCACGTTCATAAGTCTTGGTTTTTCAGTAAGGCATAGGTTTCTAGCAATTTTGAATATATAACCAGAAAGATTTGTCATCACTCTATCGTTTTTAGCCCCTTCGCAAAGTCGGGTGAAAGTTTCCTGAAAAATATCATCTGCAGCAGGGTCATTATTCAAAACTTTTCGACAGTATGTATAAACTTTAGTGGAATACCTACGGTAGATTTCATTGAAAGCATTGAGAGTTGCCCTCTTATCATTGGATTTGAGGTACTCATAGAGCGTTTCATCAGGAATATTTGAATAATTATTCGCCATACTTTATAATAAACAAAATAACATTGAATTTGTTACAGGAAAATATTTTTATTCACAAATTAAAATCAAATTTCGTTAAGGAACAAAAAAAGTATATTTTTGTAAACAAGTAAATATCAAAACGGATGAAAATGAATTTAAACTTACAAACAAAGACATTATTAATAACTACAATATTGATAGTGGCTGCTGCGACCACAAGACTTTTCCCACACGCACCAAATTTCTCACCAGTTTATGCTATAGCATTGATTTCTGGTTTGTTCATCAGCAATAAGAAATTAGCATTTGCAGTGCCAATAGCTACTATGCTTTTGAGTGATTTATTTTTGGGTTTCTATCCGTCTGTTATGTTTGTTTATTTCGCAATGGCATTAACTACTTGCTTAGGAATGATTGCAAAAAGCAATAAAACTTTACCACAAGTTGCTAGCTTTAGCATAGCTTCTGGGTTGTTGTTTTTTATAATTACAAATTTTGGAGTTTGGGCAGCAGAAAGCTGGTATCCAAAAACAATGACGGGATTATTTATGAGTTATGAAGAAGGATTGCCATTTTTGAGATGGACAATTGTAAGCTCATTACTTTATTCTATTTTGCTTTTCAAATTGATTGATTTCTTTATTTCAAAATTTGAGAATGAAGTTCAACTAGAAAAGATTAAGTAATCAAACTTTCATTTGAAATTTAAATGAAAAGCTCCATTTTTTGGAGCTTTTTTTTTTGAAGTATCTTCTTGAGTAGAACTATCTACTTGAATAATTATAAAGTTAAGCAAAGTGTTATAAAACAAAAAAGCCAACTTGAATTGAATCAAGCTGGCTCAAAATTTAAATTTTACTTTCTTTTGACTGATTATCCAGTAACTTCACTATCGAAATATTTATAGATAGCTTCACCGCCATCTACTCTGATAACAGTTCCATTTACGTAGTTAAAATCTTCATCAACAAATTTGCAAACTACTTTTGCAACATCTTCTGGAGTAGTAACTCGCAAGAAAGGGTTTTGTACTTTTGAGTGGTGAAGCATAGCATCGTAACCAGGAATTTTTGAAGCAGCTGGAGTCGAAGCAAGCCCAGCGTGTATAGAATTAGCAGAAATACCATAAGGGGCTAATTCAACAGCTAATTGGCGTATATACGATTCAAGAGCAGCTTTTGCAGCAGAAACAGCACCGTAATAGTGCATTGCCATAATAGACCCAATTGAAGTGAATGCAAAGATTCTACCAGTATTGCGAAGGAAACCATTGATGAACAAATCTTGAGTCCAATAAATTAAACTATTAGCCATCACATCCATTGTCATTTCGATTTGTCTTCTGTTCAAAACATCTTCTCTTTTTTCGGCAACACATTTTTTCAATGCACCAAAAGCAAGAGAGTGAACTAAAATTCTGATTCTATGATTTTCGATTTCTCCATTTTCTTTTTTCAAAACTTCAATAACCTCTTCTCTTTTCTTATCGTCTGCGGCATTGATATTGAAAAACAATGCACGAATACCATAAGTTTCAAGCTCTTGTCTAAATTCTTCAGCTTTAGTTCTCATACTGCCCAAATCCATGTGGACACCATAGATGTTATAGCCCATTTTGGCAAGCTCAATACAAGTGGCTTTCCCGAAACCGCTAGATGAACCAAGAACAAGTGCATAAGTATTTTTAGTCATATTCAATCCTTAGAAATTTTGCTTTTCTCTTTTAATTCAAAAAGTTTTTGCAAACTAATAAAAAATTTCAATTTTTTCTCAATATATTCAGACTTAAATTGCTAAATATTTATTTAACAAACCAAATTAAGTTGAAAATTATGCCAAATATTGAAATTCCTATGCCAAAAAATCCCAATGATGTACTTTCGCAACTTGAATCTTTTATAGATTTAGTGCGGATTCTCCGCAAAGAATGTCCTTGGGATATGAAACAAACTAATAAAACTATAGCACATTTGCTAATAGAGGAAGCTTATGAGACAATTGATTCAATTAATAATGATGACGACGATGAAACAGCAAAAGAATTAGGAGATATACTTTTACACATTGTGATGCACTCAGTTATTGCAGAAGAAAGAAATGGTTTCAGTTTGAGTCAAATCATTAGCAAGATTCACGCAAAGATGATTAATAGACACCCTCACGTTTTCGGCGAAGTGGTAGTGGCAAGCGAAGGCGAAGTGATGCAAAATTGGGAAAAACTGAAGCGAAACGAAGGAAAAAAATCGGCTTTAGAAGGTGTGCCTGATAGTTTGCCAGCTCTTTTGAAAGCGGAGCGAATTCAACACAAAGCATCGAGAGTCGGTTTTGATTGGGAAGATAAAGAAGATGTTTGGAAAAAAGTATATGAAGAAATTGATGAACTAAAGGAAGAAATAAATGCTCCTGTGCGAGATATGGAAAAAATTTCAATGGAATTTGGAGATACATTTTTTGCTTTAGTAAATGCTGCCAGATTTGAAGAAATTGTGCCAGAAGAAGCTTTGCAAAAAACAAATAGGAAATTTGTAAAAAGATTTCAATATATTGAAGAAAAAGCAAAAGCAATTAACAAAGATTTATCTGAAATGACACTAATAGAGATGGACAATTATTGGAACGAGGCAAAGTTGAATGAGAAGTAACTTCCTAAAATATATAATTATAATAATATTTTGCTTTAGCACAAGTATGGCACAGCCAGAGATACAAGCTTTTAAGGCTGGGTTGAAATTAATCCAAGAAAATAAATTTGCAGAATCAATCGAGGAATTCAATAACGCAATTAGCTTGAATAAAAATTATGATTTAGCCTATGCCAATCGTGGTTTGGCAAAGTTCAAGCTGAATAATATTGATGAAGCAATTAAAGATTTCGATAAGGCTATTGAGATAAATCCAATTTTGGAATTGGCTTATTTAAATAGAGGTAAAATTTACATAGACCAAAAGAAGTACCAAGAAGCATTGGTTGACTTTGAAAAAGTACTAAAAATGACTCCTGAAAGTGCTGAAGCATTCCAAAATATTGCTATTGCTAATTATAAACTTGGCAATTCACAAGTTGCTTTGCAGAACTACGATAGGGCATTGAAAATAGATCCAACACTTGAAATTGCGTATTTCAATAGGGCGGTAATTAGATTAGAACTAAAGGACGACCAAGGAACTTTGCAAGATTTGAATGCACTCTTAAAGCTGAACCCCGAAACCAAATTCGCATACTATCAGCGAGGAGTGGCAAAGCAAAATCTAAAGGATAAAGATGGGGCTTTGCTAGACTTTGCCAAAGAAATTTCAATTAACCCAAAATTTCCAAATTCATATACCAATCGAGCTTCGCTTTATATTGATAAGAAAAATTATAAGGAAGCAATAAATGATTATAACATTTCTACTTCTCTGGGTAATAAAGATTTCTCTATTTATTTCAATCGTGCATTAGCAAAAGCTAGTTTAAACGACAAAGATGCTGCTTTGAGCGATTTGGATACGGCGATTACAATTAATCCTAAAAGTGATGTGGCATACAATGAAAGAGGTAATTTGAAGTTTAACAAAGGTGATGCAAAAAATGCCTTGGCAGATTTCACTCAAGCTGTTTCTATAAATCAGAATAATGATTTGGCTACACTCAATTTGGCAAATTGCCTTTTGCAATTGCGTGATTATAAAAATTCAATTGATTTTTTCAGCAAAGTTTTAGCTAAAAAGCCAGATGATTCAAGAATAAAGGAAAGATTGGCTGCTGCAAAAAATGGTGCTCAAGATTTTGAAGGTGCAATAAAAGAATACAATGACCTTCTTGTTAAAGAAGAAAAGAATGAATCCTATCTTCTGAATAGAGGTGTGGTTTTCACAAAAATGAAGAAATTTCCTGAAGCACTTGTTGATTTTGATAAACTTTTGACATTGAACCCAAAACACTCCGATGGCTTTATGAACAGGGGTATTGTGAAATCTCTTTCTAATAAACACTCAGAAGCATTGGCAGACTTTAATTCTTGTTTGGAATTGAACCCGAACAATAAGCTCGCTTTGCTTAATAGGGGAATTGTGAAAATAAATTTGAAAGATGCAAAAGGTGGATGTGAAGATTTGAATACAGCAAAATCAAAAGGTTCTGCCGAAGCTGATAATTTTATAAAACAACTTTGCAAATAATTTGCAAATAAAAGAAATAAGTGTTAATTTTGATTTATGAAAAAAGTATTTTTAAATATCTTTGTCGTTTCGATTATATTTTCACTCTTAGTCTCAAGCTTTGGGCTCACTGTGGATATGTGCAAATGCGATGGTCAGGATTTTGATACTTATTCTGTGAATTTGAAATATACTCTGAAAGAAAATCTTAAAGAAGACTGCTGTGCCGACAAATGTGTCGAAGAAAAATGTAGAGATTCTGAAAGTGAAGGCAATTCATCAAATTGCACACAAGAAAAGCAAGATTATCTTTTTGATGTAAAATTGAATTTGAAAAGTAATTTAGAAATTAGCTATTCTGCAAGTGCTAATTTGGAAGCTTCACCTTTGCTTTTCACATTGATTGAACCAAAAACAGAAGTAATACGATACAACGAAACTTCAAAATCATTCCTCAGCCCACTCAAGCGGCTAATTCTATACATAATAGAAAAGTCTGGCAAAACAAAAGCTAATTCTTAATTACAATTAAGTTTATAGTTTTTTGTTTAACTAATCCGAAATTAAAAATGTTAAGAATAATTACAGTTATTCTATTTTCTGCTATTAGTTTACTTAGCGAAGATAGATTTAACATAAGCGGTACTATTTTCAGTTTAGCAAATAAGACCAAACAACCAATCGCAGGGGCTAAATTATTAATTAAAGATGCCAATAGTGGTACGTTCACTAATTCACAAGGGGAATTTAATTTAGCAAATTTGAAAGAAAGCCAAATTGTTCTAATTTCGTCTGTGGGTTTCCATTCTAATTCATTTACTATTAAAAGCAATCAATTGAACTATTCAATTGAAATGGTGTCACTTGTGCAAACTGGAAAACAAATTGTGGTGACTGGCGAAAGAGCAAGCACTCAAATTGATTATTCCAATGCTCAAAAATCAGAATTCATTACTTCCAAAGGACTAAAAAAAGCTGCTTGTTGTAATTTGTCTGAAAGTTTTGAAACTAATCCATCGGTAGATGTGAGCTTTAGCGATGCACTTTCTGGAGCAAAACAAATTGAAATGCTTGGACTGGCTGGAAAGTATTCCCAAATATTGCAAGAAAGAGTGAATTCCAATATTGGGCTTATGCAGCCATTTGGGCTTGGATTCATTCCAGGCAGTTGGATGAACTCTATTCAAATTGCTAAGGGAACTGGCTCTGTAACCACTGGCTATGAATCAGTATCGGGGCAAATAAATGTGGAATACAAAAAACCTCAGGATTTGTTGCCGCTTTTTGTAAATCTATACTCGAATAGTTTGGGTAGATATGAAGCAAATATTGATTATTCACTTGATGTAATCCCAAGCAAAGTTCAATCAACTTTATTTGCTCATTATAGCACTGGAATTCGTGGTAACGATATGAATAAAGATGGATTCACTGAAGTGCCAACTTATAATCAATTTAATTTGCTAAATAAATGGAATTTCAATTTTGAGAGTTTTGAGGGACAAGCTGGGCTGAAAGTGATGACTGACACAAGGCATTCTGGCGAAATGAATTTTTTAGATGGAAACGATAGAGCCAAATATTGGGGTTTGGAAATCAAGAACAGAATGGCTGAATATTATACCAAAACAGGAATTGTATTCGATAGCGAACATTATCAAAGTATTGGTATTATTACTAACTATCGCTACCACGATATTCATTCTTATTTTGGACAAAAGGATTATTCAGCTTTTGAGAATTTCTTCAATTTGCAGGTGCTTTATGATAATAACTATTTTGGCGATGACTATAAGCTGAAATTTGGGACAGATATTAAGTTAATAGGCTATAGAGAATATTTGCAACAAAATAATATTACTTCAGACTTTGGATACGACCAAACAGTTAGTGGACTTTTTGGTGAGCTGACAGCAAAGCCAATGGAAAATTTATTTTTGGTTTTGGGTACGAGAGCCGATTATTCTAATATTCATAAATTATTTGTTACTCCAAGATTGAATTTGAAGTATAATTTCGATGAATTTACTTTTTTTAGATTGGCTTATGGCAAAGGCCATTTCTTAGCAAACCCACTTTCTGAAAATATTTCTATGCTTTCATCGGCAAGAAAAGTAAGCTTTGACAAAAACCAAATATTGGAAAGAGCAACGAACTATGGCATTAACTTTTTGCATAAATTTAATTTGTGGAATTTGGATATAGACTTCCAATTGGAAGCATTCCGCACTGTATTCGATAATCAATTGATTGTGGATATGGAAAAGCCGAGCGAGATAAATTTACTTAATATGACTGGCGTTTCTTATGCCAATAGCTATCAGATACAAACTTTGATTACTACAAATTTTGGGTTTATTTTCAATTTGGCCTATAGACTCAACGTTGTAAAATACACTATTGATAACATCATTGTGCAGAAACCACTAATGAGCCAAGAAAAAGGATTTATCAATATTGAATATAGCGATTCAGATTTGGGTTTGGCAACAGACATAACATTAAGTTATAATGGTGGCGGAAGGATTGCCGCGCACCACAATAGCAATTCGAGTGCAAACAGCTTTGCTCCGTTTTGGATTTGCAATGGACAGATAACAAAAACGTTTTCTACTTTAGATGTGTATTTGGGAGTTGAAAATTTGACTAATTTTGTCCAATCAAATCCAATATTGAGTCCTGAAACTCCATTTGGCAATACATTTGATGCCACTCAAATTTGGGGGCCAATTCAAGGACGCACAGTTTATCTTGGAATAAGATATTTATTTAATTAATTTTAAAAGGAAAAGAAAATGAAAAAGTTAATATTGATGTTGCTATTTGCAATCACATCGCTTTATGCAGAAATGAAAGAAGATAGTATAAAAACAACAGCAGTTTGCGAAGAATGTAAAGAAAGAATAGAAGGTAAGTTCAAACAAGTACACAAATTAGAAAGCTACAATTTGAATTTCGATACTGGAATTCTTACAGTGAAATACGACACTGATAAAATAGAACTGAAAGAAATTAGAAAAATAGTTTCACAGTTGGGCTATGATGCAGACGAAACAAAAGCAGACCCAAAAGCATACGCCAAACTACCCAAATGCTGCAAGCATAAGTAAAGAAGAGGGGATATAATAGGGAAATATTTTAAATCAAGCTCTGAAGACAGATAAAAGTTTAAATCCCATTACAAGTGCAGTAAGTCTGTTAATTAAGGATATATCAGAATGTCAAATTCAAAAATTGTTTGACGAATTTGATTAATATTTTTATTCATAGATTTGAACTTTCGATTTATATATTGAATCAATAAATAAATCGAAAGTGATTTGGTAGTTACTAAATCTACTTTTTTTCCAAATAATGCTTCCAAATTATCAGCCAAATCGAAAAATGAAGCTGCATATTTTTCATAATTAATATTGTTAAAAGTAACTAATATATCAATATCGCTTTCATTATTGAACAATGGAGTGCAAACTGAACCAAATTCAAATAACTCTAGTACATTCATTTGCTTACGTAATTCATTGATCTTGTCTATCTTTGTTTCAATTATTTTGTTCATCTTGAATCTGAATTACAAAACTTATTAGTTATAATTCCCAAATTAATCACAAATCCACAAACATAAAAAAGCCGTTAAACTTTTTCGTTTAACGGCTTTTTTATCGAGTGGACCTTGTAGGACTTGAACCTACGACCGACGGATTATGAGTCCGGCGCTCTAACCAACTGAGCTAAAGGTCCGACTTATTACTTTCTTTAAAAAAAAGTAGCTCTTTCAATTTCGCAATCAAAAGAGCTACAAAAATATGACATTTATTTGAATTTGCAAAATGAATAATTCAAATCTTAATAATTAAATAGTCCTAAGAAGAAACCAAACTGTGCAAAAACACCATTTGTATTCAGCGCAGATGGTACATTATTAAGGGTTTGCTCGCCATTCCACTTCCAACTGTTCGTTACCTGATAGTTATAACCAGCTGAAGCACGTAGCATTAAAAAGTTAGTTGCAGCCCATTCAATATTTACCGCAGGAGTTATTGCTATGAAAGAGTTATTCAATGAGTTCACAATTGAACTGATTGAATTTGGCTTGTCATTTACAAAATCAAAATCTCTAACTGTAGTTTGGCTAAATATGATTCTATGGCTAGCAGATGAGAAAGTAACTTCTGGGATTATCGCAAGTGATTTGGTAACCACTATACCATAACCAAGTGAAAGACCAATATTGCTGATTTGTTGTTCAATTTTTTTAGCAACATCAATATTGTTGGCAGTGTCTTTCTTTATAATTGATTTTGATTGAGAACCACCAAATCCAGTTAGACCAATTCTCATATTCTTAATCCAAGGAATCCCAGTGAAGCCTTGTCCACCTGTTAAAAATGGTTTTCCAAGTTCGGCAAAGCCATTTTCCAAAGCGTATTTGTTCAGTTCGTCATTATTCAACAGTAGATAAGTTCCTGTGAATCCGCCACCCAAACCAAAGTATGGTACTTTTTCTTCAATTGTTTCTTCTTCTTTAAATGGAAGTTCATCTAATCTCTCATCTTGTGCGTAAACATTAGCAAAACCAGCCGCCAAAAATAAAAGTAATAAAATCTTTTTCATAAAACCTTAATAATGTTGAATAATATAACTGCAAAATTACAATTTTTGTGTTGATTTTAATTGGTAATTAACGAATTTCGTTAGTCTTTGTTATTTTTGTAATTAAAATCTTTTGTAATTACTCTAAAAAGAGTAAAAAAGTTTCTCAAAAAGTGAATGAATATGAAAATTACTTTTCCCGATAAAAACGTAAAAGAGTACCCAGAAGGTACTACTGGTATGGAAATCGCCAAATCAATCTCTGAAGGATTGGCTAGAGTTTCCCTTGGAATTATGGTAAACGAAGTTCCTTACGATTTGGCAAGACCAATCAATAATGATGCTTCAATTAGAATTTTAACTTTCGACAACGACGAAGGTAAGGCGATATTTTGGCATTCATCTGCCCATGTGATGGCCGAAGCTATTGAATCTATCTACCCTGGCACTAAGTTTGGAATTGGTCCTGCAATTGAAAACGGCTACTATTATGACTTGGATTTGCCTGAAAATGCTAAGATAAGTTTGGAAGATTTGCCAGCTATCGAAAAGAAGATGGTAGAATTAGTGAAAAAAAGCAACAATTTTGAGCGTATGGAAATTTCTTGGGAAAAAGCAATGGAATATTTCCAAGAAAAAGGCGATGAATATAAAATAGAACTTTTGGAAGGATTTAAAGGACAAGATATTACTTTCTATAAGCAGGGAGAATTTACTGACCTTTGCCGTGGAACTCACGTGCCACATACAGGTCATATCAAAGCAATTAAATTGCTGAATGTGGCAGGAGCTTATTGGAGAGGCGATGCAACTCGAAAAATGATGACTAGAATTTATGGAGTTACTTTTCCTAAAAATGCTCAATTGGAAGAATTTATAAAATTGAGAGAGGAAGCGGAACGTAGAGATCACCGTAAGCTTGGCAAAGAACTTGAGTTGTTTACTTTTTCTGCTAAAGTGGGTCAAGGTTTGCCACTTTGGCTACCGAAAGGAGCTGTGGTAAGAAACTTGCTTGAAAATTATATGCGTGATATTCAAAGAGAGAATTTATATAAGCACGTAATTACTCCGCATATTGGACAGAAAGAACTTTACGTAACTTCTGGCCACTACGCAAAATATGGTGCGGATTCATTCCAACCAATACATACTCCAGCGGAAGGCGAGGAATTTTTATTGAAACCAATGAATTGCCCTCACCATTGCGAAATTTACGCAAGCAAACCACGCTCTTATAAAGAGTTACCACTTCGCTTGGCTGAGTTTGGAACTGTTTATCGCTATGAAATGAGTGGTGAATTACATGGGCTTACTCGTGTGCGTGGCTTTACTCAAGACGATGCACATTTATTCTGCACTCAAGATCAAATTAAAGATGAATTTAAACGAGTGATTCGAATTATTCAGCGTGTTTTTAGTGAATTGGGTTTTGATGATTATTTGCCTCAAGTTTCATTGCGTGACCCAGAAAACAAAGAAAAGTATATTGGAAGCGATGAAGTTTGGGAAAAAGCTGAAACTGCAATCATAGAAGCTACTCAAGAAATGAATATGGAAACAGTTGTAGAATATGGCGAAGCCGCATTCTATGGCCCTAAACTAGACTTTATGGTGCGCGATGCAATTGGTAGAAAATGGCAATTGGGTACAATTCAGGTAGATTACAATTTGCCAGAAAGATTTGAATTGGAATATATAGGTGCGGACAATGCAACTCATCGTCCAGTAATGATTCACCAAGCTCCATTTGGCTCTATGGAACGCTTTATGGCAATTTTGATTGAGCATTATGCTGGGAATTTCCCATTCTGGTTAGCACCTGTGCAGATTTCAGTTTTACCAATTACAGATAACCAAGTGGAATATGCTACTCACGTAGTAGATAAACTGAAAGAAGCTGGTTTCCGAGTAGAAATGGATGAAAGAGCTGAAAAAGTGAATAGAAAAATTGCTGAAAGTGAACAAGCGAAAATCCCATTTGCATTAATATTGGGGCAGAAAGAAGCTGATAGCTGGACTGTATCTGTTCGTGAGCATACAAAAGGCGATATTGGTGGCAAAACTATTGGCGAAATTACTGAATTATTTAAATACTTGAATAAACCAGGTAATAAGCACGAAGATTTTGTTTACCATGAACCAAAACATCACTAATATTTCAAATTAATTAAAATTTTAAAGTGTCCGATTTACAAAAAAAATTAATAGTGCTTTCCTCTCCAAGTGGGGGAGGAAAGTCCACTGTTGCTAGGTATATTTTAGATAATTTTACAGATATAAAATTTTCTATTTCGTGTACCACCCGCAGCAAAAGAGAAAAAGAAATTGACGGCAAGGATTATTTCTTTTTAACGAAAGAAGAATTTAAGCTGAAGTTAGAAAGTGATGAGTTTGCTGAGAATGAAGAAATCTTTGGTAATTTATATGGCACATTGAAAAGTGAAATAAATAAACAAATTGAAGCAGGCAATAGAATACTTTTTGATATAGATGTGAAAGGGGCAATTTCACTCAAAAAAATATATCAAGAAAATTCTATTTTAATATTCTTAAAACCGCCAAGTTTAACAATACTTGAAGAGAGATTGCGTGGCAGAGGCACAGAAACTGACGAGCAAATAGCAAGACGAATAGCCAGAGCAGAATCGGAAATGGAAGAACTTAGCCACTTCGATTTTGTGATAGAAAATAATGTTTTACAAGAAACGTTTAAGAAAGTAACAGATATATTATGTTGAGAGTATTAGTTACAGGGGCTACTGGTACAGTGGGTTCGGAAGTGGTTCGTCAAGCAATTTTAGATAATAATATTACTGAAATTACAGCACTTGTTCGCCGACCTCTCAAAATTGAGCATCCTAAATTGAAAGTGATTATCCATAATAATTTTACTGATTATTCAAACCTGCGAGATGTTTTAGCAAATCAAGATGCTATATTGTGGTGTTTGGGTATTTCTCAATCTTTGGTAACAGAAGAAGAATATATTAAACTTACTTATGACTATGCTTTAGCTGCGGCGAAAGAAGTTTATTCAGTAAATCCAGAAATTACATTTATGTTTTTGAGTGGGAAAGGTGCTGCTAGCAATGAAAAGAGTAGAATGCTATTTGGGCGAATAAAAGGGAAAACAGAAAACGCACTTAAATTAATTGGATTTAAATATTTATATATAGCCAGACCTGGTGGGATTCAGCCCAGCACAAAAGATAGCGATATTAATTTTTATTTGAAATTCCAAAACTTTGTAATAGATGTGATGGCATATTTATTTCCTTCGATTGTGATTACATCGGCAGATTTGGCAAAAGCACTAATTAGAATAGTAAAAGAAAGGAAAGATGAGATTCTTTATGAGCATATAAAATTGAAAGGAATGAAGGAATTATAAACATTTCGACCTCGCCTCCTTCCACTCCTAATAAATTAGGAAGGGATTAAGGGGTGGTTTAACACTGAACTCAAATTTAATATTTAATTGTTTAAAGAAAAGCTTTCATTTGTCTTATTAGATTTCTAAAATTTAAGAAATATTTTCATACGCAGATTACATAAAAATTAAAATTTACCCCACCAAAAAAAACTTTTCTCCCAAAATTAGGAAATATGAAAAATTATTCATAATTTGTGTTTGTAGATTACAATTTAGTGGATGGCTTTTGGCTGAGAAATTACAAAATAGAGACTTTATTCGGGTAGGGAAATCGCATATCCAAGGGCAGGGCGTTTTCGCTAAGCGATTAATTCCCAAAGGTACTCGTATAATCGAGTATGCTGGGCAGCGTGTACCTAAATTGGATCTTATGAAGGATTTTGCAACTGGACTAAGTTCACTTATATATGTACTGAATCTCAATGATGAATTGGCGATAGACGGTGAACGAAATGGCAATGATGCAAGGTTTATCAATCATTGTTGTGAGCCAAATTGTGAGGTGTATATATTCGATGAAATCCCTTACATATATGCTATGGAGGATATTCCGAGATGGGCGGAACTTACTTTCGATTACAAATTGCAATCATTGCAAAACAAAAAACTTACAAAGAAAGAAAAATTAGCATTATTTCCGTGTAATTGCGGTGCTAAAAAATGTAGAGGTACTCTAATTACATAAGTAATTAAATAGAAAAAATATTTTTTCATTTCACTTAAGGAGTAAATTATGAAGTCTTTTAAAACAAAGAGTAACACAGCTAAAACTGGTATTTTAGCAGCATCGTTGCTAATTTCTTTGCCTATGGCAAACAATTTTACATTGGCACAGGAAAGTGCTAAAACTGGTATCAAAATGCATGGTACTGAAGCAAAGTCCACTGCAAAAGGTCATCATATGAAATTCAGTGAGAATTTTCTCAAAATTAGAGATGAGTTGTCTGTAGTTGGAATGGATAATGGCAAGACAGTTTATAAAAATTCACGTGGCGAATACTTCACTATTGACCCAAATACTGGGGATATGAAAACTATGAGCTCAGATATATTTTTAAAATTCTCTTACATAAAGATGAATTCTGCGAGAAGTAGTGGTAAACTCTCAATGATTAAGTTCGATGGAAGTAAAACGAACTTAAGTAAAGTATCTATTGTTGGGGTGGACGATAGCGGTAACGTTATTCAAACAAACAGCAGAGGTGAGAAGTTCTATCTGAACTCATCTACTGGTGATATGGTTTTTGTTAAGTAAGATATATTTATAGCCCTGCAAGTGATTGTGGGGTTTTAATTATGATTTTGCTTAAATATTCCAATCTATATTTTTTTAATTTCGATATAATACATATTTAATTAAATTCATTTTAAAATTGAATGTATTTTTTATTTATCTCCCATCAATAACCCATCACAGCTTCAATTTTTTAAACATTCCTTCTGGAATTGATTTGATTATCATCATTATGTATTTCCAAAATCCTGGTACATAGAGTATGTCTGTTTCGTTTTTAATAGCTTCTACTATTTTCTTAGCTACGGATTCTGGCTTGGCAAAAAGTGGATTTTTTGGTACATCTTTTGTCATTTGTGTGTCCACAAACCCTGGCTTAATAGTCAAAACGTGTACTCCAAAATGGAATAATTTATTGCGTAATCCAGAAAGATAAGTAGAAATTGCAGCTTTTGCTGTTCCATAAATGAAATTACTTTGTCTGCCTCTATCTCCAGCCACAGAAGATATGACTGCTATCACACCGTCTTTTTGCTCTTCAAATCTTGGTATCAATTCAGTAATAAATGTGATAACTGAAAGAAAGTTTGTGTTCATTTCAGTAATTAATTTAGTGTTGTTTTTATAAACTAATTCGTTGTCGGGCAGAGAGCCGTGTGCAATATAGAGAATGTCTATTTTTTGAATCAAATTCAAGCATACATGGGCTGTTAGTATAACTTCGTCAATATTTGTTGCATCGCATAGCAACACAGACGCACTAGCATTATATGCTTCTACTTCCGATTTAATTGAGTTTAATCTTTCTTCGTTTCGCCCAATCAGTATGAAATTATTCTCATCTGTTTTACAAAATTCAAGTATAGTTTTGTGGGCTATTGTAGATGCCGCACCAAACACAATTATATTTCGTTGTCTATCTTTCATAATTATTTTGTCAAATTCATACGTTTGGAAAAATCCGAAGAATAATTCGGGTCAATGTATTTTTTATATTCCTCTATATTTGGGAACATAGTATAAAAATCTTCTGCGGACATTCGTGAGTCTTTTGCAGGATAAAGTCTGCCGCCGACAGCCATTACAATTTTATCAGCTTCTGCTAAACATTTGTGTAGCTTATCGTTATATTTGAAATCTACAGCCATTGTAATTCCAGGTTTTGGGAATGACATTAAGCCAGGTGATTTCAGTTCGCCAAATGTTTTCAGCACTGTCAAAAATGATTTTTGGTTGTACTTTTTAAATATTTTCACAATATCATTTAGCTCATTCCTTGCGTCCAATGGAATTACAAATTGATATTGGAATAATCCTTTATTGCCATAGACTTTGTTCCAATTTAGTAGCTTATCCAATGGATAATAAAATGGTTCGTAGTGGGCAGTAATTTTTTGTATTTTAGTTAGTTGCTTGCTATAAAATAACTGGTTGAAAATAGAAATTGTGAAATTATTTATAAAAGGGTAGTTAAGCGGAAAGTTTATTTTCTTCTCAGAATGAAGTATTAGTCCGTATTTTCTTCTATTCGAGAAATTACCACGATTATAAATACCACGGCAATCATTTGCTATATCCACCCAAGCAACAGTGGATTCCCACTCAACTGAATCATCATTAATTGCATAGAAATCTTTTACTGATTTGAATTTAATATTTTCAACATCTAAATAAGACGTTTCTATTTTAAAGCACCTCATTTCAGCTGTCAAGATAGTACCTGTCAAACCAAGTCCCCCAATAGTGGCATTATAGAGAGCAGAGTTTTCATTTGGGCTGCAAGTTCTAATTTGCCCGTCGGAAGTAAGCAATTCAAAAGAATTTATAAATGAACCAAATGTACCAAACTTATGGTGATTCTTGCCGTGAACATCATTGCTGATAGCACCGCCAAGAGTAATGTATTTTGTGCCTGGGGTAACTGGCAAAAACCACCCACGCGGAACTATAAAATTAATAATATCTTCGAGACTAATTCCAACTTCGGCTTTTAAAATACCAGTTTTAATATTGAAAGAAATTAATTTATTAAAATTAATTGTTTGAATTAAATTATTATCACCGGATAGGCAACTATCACCATAGCTTTTCAGATTGCCGACTGTAAGTGTGTTCTCATACATTGTAGATTTAATAATCTCATCAAGCCAATAGGGTGCAACAATGCTTTTGGGTTGCACTTTAAAATATCTGCCAAATGACGTGATTTTATTTGCCATATTTAAATAGCAGCCAAAATTGTGATTAACATTACTCCTCCAAGTATTAAATAGCTGACTTTGTCTTTTAAAGTAAATACAATTGGGTCGTCAGTCATTTTGCCGTGGTTTGTCAAATACCAAAGTCTAAGCACCCAAATAAGCAATAGTGGTGTGTTCAATATCAAATATTTTGAATTACTATAAAGCAAAGCAATTTGTGGACTATTCACATAAAGTAAATAAACCAAAATTGACATCATTCCACAAGATACGCCAAGAATCTGAATTAGTTGCACATCTTCTTTTTGATAGCCACGCCCTGCTATGAAAGATTTATTGTTCTTAATATTTTGCAAAAGCTCATTATAGCGTTTGATAGAAGCCAAACCAAGGAAAAGAAATAGAGCATACATCAATAGCCAAGAAGACAATGGCACTTGCACCGCTTGAGCTCCAGCAAACATTCTAATTGTGAAAAGTCCTGCTATTATAAATATATCCAAAAGTGGTATTTGCTTTAATTTAATAGAATATAGCGAAGAAGTAGTAAAGTAGATTAATACTACTAAACCGAATTTCCAATTAAGACTAAATGAAATTAAATTTGCTAAAATAAATAAAAGAGTACCAATAAAAAGACCACGAAAAGCACTTATATCACCAGAAGCAAAAGGACGGAAACGTTTTCTTGGGTGGATTCTATCAGCTTCTAAATCAAGCAAATCATTGAAAACATAAACAGAAGAAGAAATAAAACTAAATGCAAAAAATCCTGTTATTGCTTTAATTAGCAAATCCATATCACCAATTTTATGAGCTAATAGTAAAGGTAAGAATAGCAAAACATTCTTAACCCACTGATAAACTCTAATTGCTTTTACTATTTTTTTGAATGAAAATTCTGCACCTTTTATGTTTTTAACTACTTTGGTTGTTTTGCTAACTTGCTCTGCAAATGATTTTGAACCAATTACTATTGCACCCGCAGCATTTGTCCAAACTTTCAAATCAGCTTTGGAATCTCCAGCATAAATATAATTCTTGTCACCAAAATTCTCAATCAAAAATGCTTTTTTATAACTTCCTTTCAAGTTGTAATCTTCACGAGTGCCATAGCAAGCATCGAAAATACCAAGTTCTTTCCCTACTCCATCTGCTATTGCTTGCACAGAGGCAGTTACTAAATATATTTTAGAGCCGTTTTCTTTTAATTGTTTAATGTATGCTATCAAATCTTGATTATAAGGGAGAGTGGCAAAATTAATATTCGATTTTGAAAATACTTGATTTTTGAAATGAACTAATCCTTTGCTAATCCAAACAAAAATAAGGAGAATATTAATAGGGTTAGATTTAATCAGACCTACAATAGCTTCTTGCAGAAGATCAGTCTTCACAAGAGTTTTATCGAGATCAATACAAATTGGAATATTATTTTCTGGCAATTGATTCATATTATGCTTTCGCTATTTTCTTTTCAAAAGTTTGCAGAGCCACGCCAATTGTCTGATCCATATTGTAGTATTTATAATCAGCCAATCTACCAAGAAAAATAACATTTTTTAGTTTGTCAGCTTCTATTTTATATTTCTCAAAAAGTTCAGAGTTTTCAGCTTTTGGAATAGGATAGTATGGTTCGTTCTTACCTTCTTGGTAAGCAAACGAATATTCATAAGCAACTGTTGTTTTCTTATTCTCTTGCCCAGTCAAATGCTTAAATTCAGTAGCTCTTGTATAATCGTGTTGGTTAGGATAATTTAATTGAGCAACTTCTTGAAAAACTTCTTGATTGTAAGTTTGCAAATCGAAAGTAAGAGAGCGATAGGGCAGTCGTCCAAATTCATAATCAAAGTATTGGTCGAGCGGCCCAGTGAAAATTAGCTTGTCAAATTTCACATAATCAATTACTTCCTTATAATCTGTATTAAGAAGTATTTTGATTTTTTTATTTGAAAGTAGTTTCTCGAATATTTTGGTGTAGCCATTGAGTGGCATAGCTTGGAATTGATCTTGGAAATACCTATCATCTCTGGATAAATGAACTGGCACACGAGAAGACACTGATGAATCTAATTCTTCAGGTTTTAATTCCCATTGTTTCAAATTATATCCAAGAAATATATTCTTATAGATATAATCAGCCAGGAATTTTAATTCACTATTTTTTGTTTCTTGTAGTTTTAAAATTGGTATTTTCAAACCAGATCCATAAGTTTCAATTAATAGCTTTTCCATTTTATCTGCATAATCTTTTGGGAAAAGTGCATGCAATGAATTGAAATTAAATGGAACTGGTACATTTTTACCTTCTATTTCGGCTAATACTTTATGTTCGTAAGGTCGCCACTCGGTAAAGCGACTTAGGTAATCCCATACTTTTTGCATTTGAGTATGGAAAATATGTGGCCCATATTTATGTATTAAGATGTCGTTGTTATCATAATAATCATAGCAATTACCACCAATATGATTACGTTTATCAACAACGAGGCAGGTTTTACCTAATTCGTTTGCAATTCGCTCAGCAATCACACTTCCTGAAAAGCCTGACCCAATGATAAGATAATCAAATTTCATATTTACTCGTTGTCTCTAATTTCTATAGACTCATCGTCCAATGGAATAGGATAATTGCCATCGAAACATGCAGTGCAATAGCCAATTCCTTCTTCAGCAGGTATTGAGTCAACTAGTTTTTCAATTGAAAGATATTTAAGTGAATCTACTCCAATTGCATCGCCAATCTCTTTTTCGGTATCATAATGATTTGCGATTAATTCCTCACGGCTTGGGAAATCCATACCATAATGGCAAGGATACTTAACTGGTGGTGAAGTTACTCGCATGTGCAATCCTTTTGGTTTTGCTTCTTTGATTAATTTAATCAATGATTTGGAAGTGGTTCCACGAACGATGGAATCATCTACAACAACAACTATTTTGTCATTGATAACTCCTTTTACCGTATTGAATTTTGTTTTTACTTTCAGCTCTCTATTATTTTGTCCTGGAGAGATGAAAGTTCTACCAACATAGTGGCTTCTGATTAAACCAATTTCATATTTAGTATTTCCTTGAGTTGCTTCATTTACTCTAGCAAAACCAAGAGTGGAAGTATTACCACTATCAGGAACAGGAATTACGTTAATTCTTTCGCCAGTTGGGTTTTCAATTGGACTTTCTTCTGCTAAGTTCTTGCCAAGTTTACGTCTAACTTTATCAACGCTATGCCCAAAAATTATTGAATCTGGACGAGAAAAATAAACATATTCAAAAATACAATGTTTAGCTTCTGGAGTAACTGAATCTATTTTGTAAGACTTAATTTCACCTGTTTCAATAGTTGAGCGATCGATGTGAATTAATTCATTATGTTCAACTGAGCGAATATATTCTGCAGAAAGTATGTCGAAAGCAACTGTTTCAGAAGCAACTATATAAGCATATTCGCCATTTTCATTTTTCACTCTTCCAATGCTAAGCGGTCGAACTCCGTGTGGATCACGAGCAGCAAATAGCCCGTGTTCTGTAACAAAACATAATGAATAAGCACCTCGAACTGTTCTCAACGCATCGAGTATTTGGTCGGTTACATTTTCTTTTTTACTTTTAGCAATCAAGTGCATAAATATTTCAGAATCAGTTGTAGTCTGGAATATGGCTCCTTCGGATTGCAAACTTTTCTTAAGCACTTTAGTATTTGTCAAGTTACCATTATGAGCTAACCCAAGAATCCCACTTTGGTAAATCATATTGAATGGCTGAATATTTCCACTATTAGAGCCACCAGTTGTAGAGTATCTATTATGCCCTACAGCTGATTCACCTTTAAGAATTTCAGTAAGAAGTCCTTTCTTTGAAAATACTTCAAGAACTAATCCCTCACCTCTATGATAGGCGTATTTATTTTTTTTCTTTACATCATCATAGAATATTGTTGTGATTCCAGAAGCCTCTTGACCCCTATGTTGCAAAGCGTGCAAAGCATAGTATGTGGCAACTGAAGCTTGCGGATGATTATAAACACCAACGACAGCACAGTTGGGTCTTGCTTTATCTTCTTCTTTCAGAAGGTTACAATCTTGACAGTTTTGCATAGTTCCTAGTAGAAATGAATTCAAAATTAAGAAAAATAATTTAATTAGTTTCGTCTATGGAAAAGTTTCACTTTTTATATAATCTAATTCTATGCCAAATCAACTTGTAAATTCAAAAAGTCCATACCTTTTGCAGCACAAAGATAACCCAGTGAACTGGTACGAATGGGGTGAAGAAGCATTCCTACTAGCTAAGCAACGCAATCTACCTATTTTTCTATCAATTGGCTATAGCACTTGCCATTGGTGCCACGTGATGGCACACGAATCATTCGAAGATGACGAAGTGGCATTACTTCTGAATACAAATTTTATTTCAATAAAGTTAGATAGGGAAGAGAGACCTGATTTGGATAATATTTATATGAATGTTTGCCAAATGCTTACTGGTTCTGGCGGTTGGCCATTGACTATATTTATGACACCCGAAAAGAAACCATTTTTTGCTGGTACTTATTTCCCAAAGAAAAGTAATTATGGCAGAATTGGCTTTATTGATTTAATGTTGAAAATCAATGATTTATGGAAGAATAATTACTTTGAAATATTAGAATCGGCAAATGATATAACTAAATCTATTGCCAATAGCTTAGGCGATAAAGATACTGAAATAAATCAACATGTTGCAGAGTTGGCTTTTTCTAAATTGGAACAAAATTTTGATGAAAATTATGGCGGATTTGGTTCTCGCCCTAAATTCCCAATGCCACAGAATTATTTGTTTTTGATTGAATATTTCAAAAAAACTAATGACACTAAGGCATTATTTCTGGCAGAAAAAAGTTTGAACGAAATGAGAAATGGAGGAATCTATGACCAAATTGGTTTTGGCTTTCACAGATATTCTACAGATGAAAGATGGCTTGTGCCTCACTTCGAGAAAATGCTTTACGACAACACTTGGCTAATGCAAGCATATACATCGCTTTTTGAAGTAACAGGGAAAAAGCAATATAAAATCATAGTTGAAGAAATTGCTGAATATCTCTGTCGTGATTTAAGGCACCCATCAGGTGGTTTCTTTTCAGCTGAAGATGCTGATAGCGAAGGGCAAGAAGGTAAATTCTATGTTTGGAGCGAAAGTGAAATAAAAGAAATTTTAAAAGATGATTTCTTAATTGCACAAAAAGTTTTCAACACAAATGAAGATGGTAACTTTCTTCACGAAAATCACCATGCCCCAGATGGCACAAACATTCTTTATAGAACTAAATCGAATTCTGAATTAGCACAGCAATTTGAAATTACAGAAATTGCTTTTATTGAAAAACTTAGCTCAATTTCAGCAAAGTTGCTTTTTGAAAGAAGCAAACGAATTCGCCCTCATAGAGATGAGAAGATACTTACAGATTGGAACGGAATAGCTATAGCATCTTTTGCAAAAGCAGGTTTAGTTTTCGGTAATGATGCTTTTATTCAAACAGCTGAGGAATGTGCGAGATTTGTGCTTTCAAATAGCTTTGAGAGTGGAAAACTCTTTCATAGAATTTATGATGCAGAAGCTGGGATTGATGCAATGATGGACGATTACACAAGTTTGGTATATGGCTTAATTAATCTATTCAAAGCAACTTTAAATCAAGAATATTTGCAAAAAGCTATTTATTTCCAAAATCAATTGGATAAAAACTTTTGGGATGAAGAAAATTGGGGCTATTTTCTTTCAGATAAAAATGCAAGTGATGTTATTGCCAGAACAAAGGATAACTTCGACAATGCAGTGCCTGCTGCTGCAAATATTGCTTTGAATAATTTGTTTGAATTGCATTTGCTGTCGGGCGATTTGAAATATAAACAACGCTACGATGAACTATTGACAGCTTCTGCTAAGCTATGCAATAGCTATCCAACTGCCTTTCTGACATTGATTTATACTTTGCTGAAAAGCCAGCAAGACAATGGAATCTTAGTTATAGCTTTAAAAGAGGGAACCAGTATTGAAATTAAAGAATTTCAAGAAATAGCTAAACACAAACGAATTTTAATAAAATTTGATGACAGCCAATTTTATTCTGACTATAAGTCCATAGATGGCAAAATAACCTATTATCAATGTGCAGATTACAAATGCGATTTGCCAAAATTTGAATTAGATTAGTTTTTTAAGCCAGTGGCTGCAATTTCTTTTGCTACGTATTTTTCGCTTGAGCAACTCAAATCTGGAACTTGTCTTTCTTTGCTGATTGGCTCTAAGGAATCGTTAGTTTCTAAGAATTTGTAATAATTCCAAAGAATAGATTCAATCTCGCCAAAATCTGTTGATTGCATAATCAGTTGGCGAGTTTGAGATGCATTATAGAATCCTTTTAAATATCCAGAATAGTGCTTTCTGAAATCAATAACTGCTTTAGGGCCTTTATGTTGAATAGAAAGCGAAAGGTGATTTATACAAACTTCGATTCTTTCTTTAATCCCAGATTCATCTGGCAGAATACCAGTTTCTAAGTAATCTTTTGTTCGTTTGAAAATAAAAGGGTAGCCAATGCAACCACGGCCAATCATAAGTGCATCGCAACCAGTTGTGTCGAAAGCTAATTTTGCATCTTCTGGACTCATCACATCGCCATTTAGAATAATTGGAATATCAACTAATTCTCGCACTTGACGAACGTAATCCCATTCAGCTTTACCAGTCATACCCATATCTCGAGTGCGGCAGTGAATAGCAAGTGCTTTAGCCCCAGCTTCTTCAATCATTTTAGCTACTTTATGTATAACGATACTTTTTCTATCCCAACCCAATCTAGTTTTAACAGTAACTGGAATCTTAACTGCATCAGCAATTTTTTGGGTCATTTCAGCCATTTTCTCAGGTTCTTTTAGCAAAGCTGCTCCAGCTTCCCTAACCACAACTTTTTTCACCCAACAACCGAAATTTATATCTAAAATATCCGCCCCTGCTTGTTCGACTATTTTTGCTGACTCAACCATATTGTTTATATCGCCACCAAAGATTTGAATAGCTGTTGGTCTTTCGGAAGGGTCAATTGTCATTTTCCGTTTGGATTTAAGGGCATCTCTTACAATTCCTTCGGAAGAAATAAATTCTGAATAGACAATATCTGCACCTAACTGCTTACAAATAATGCGGAAAGGCAAATCGGATACATCTTCCATTGGAGCTAAAAAGACTCCATTTCCAATTTCTATATTTCCAATTTTTGTTCTTCTAGCTGGGAATTTATTCTCTATCGGATTCATTCAATGACTTAAAAATTTAACAAATGACTTAAAAATGAATACAAAATTAACTCTAATTTTTCTTTTTGCGGAAATAAATCAAAAAAAATAAAATTAATTTTGATTTATAGGAATAAAACACTTATAATTTCATTACTTACAGCAGCAGTTTAAGATTTAAACTCAAATATATAAAGTGAATAATTTTCTTTATTTTTATTATTTAACTGAAAATTTTCTTATATTTAAAAAATACTATAATTAAATTTCAAAACTTAATGAAACTAAAACATTTACTTTTTCTGATAAGTGCCTGTATTTCTAGCAGTTATGCTCAGCAATTTGCAGAAGAGCCTTATGCACCTCGCACAAGCTATGGCCTGTTTGGTGGTGGACAATTAAATCTACATTCTGGCAGCTTCAAAGGATTGCCAGGCATTCCTAACTGTTGCCCTGAATTCAAGACAGGTTCTGGATTTGGTCCTTATTATGGTGTGTTTATCTCATTCCCCTTGGATGCAAAGCTTGATATGAGTTTGCGAATAGTCAACACTACTTTAAGTGGTAAATTCACATCTGAAGAGTCTGAATATTTTTCAACGCCAACTTCTGGAAATGGTACTGGAGTTTGGGGAACATTTAATCATACAATTGACTTCGAAATTCAATCTATGGGATTGAATGCAATGGTTAACTATAAAATGTCTGACAAATTCCGCCTAAACGGTGGCTTTAGAGTTGGTACTTTGTTAACTAAAAATTATAGCCAAATTGAAGAAATTTCATCTCCAAGCAATGGAGTTTTCAAAAACGAAGGCACTAGATACAGAAATAAAAATAATGGTGTTATGCCAAATGCAGCTTCTATTGAAGCAGCACTTATGGCAGGTGTGAGCTATGATTTTCCTTTAAATAGCAACTATACAATGTTCTTAGTGCCAGAAGCAAACTTGGGTTATAGTTTAACTCCTTATGTTTCTGGATTATCTTGGAATACATTTACTATCGCTGGCGGTATTGGGTTACGTTATGCTCCACGTGAGATAATTGTACCCAAACCAAAATTACCACCACCGCCACCGCCACCGCCACCACCATTGCCGCCACCGCCACCGCCACCATCTGTTCCGACTTTGGATGCTGTAATTACAGCAGTATCTGTAGATGAAAATGGACAAGAAAACAATGTGAACAAAATTAAAGTTGAAGAGTTTATGACTAATAGAACTCATCCACTTTTGAATTTTGTTTTCTTTGATGAAGGTGCTTACACAGTTCCACAACGATATAAGAGATTAAGTGCTTCAGAAAAGAAATCTTTCAATTTTAGAGAATTTTCTGCACTAAGTACAATTGAAGTTTATTACAACTTGCTCAATATCGTTGGAAAAAGACTTACATCATACCCACAAGCTGAGTTAACATTAATTGGTTGCAATTCAAATCAAGGTGAAGAAACAAATAATTCAAGTTTATCTCAACAAAGAGCTGAAGCAGTCAAGGATTATCTAATTAAAGAATGGAATATACAAGAATCAAGAATAAAAATACTTTCTAGAAATTTACCAGAAGTACCATCAAATATTACCGATAAAGACGGTATAGTTGAAAATAGAAGAGTTGAAATTACTTCTAATGTTTCAAAAATATTAGAACCAATAGTTGTTAATGATACAACTAGGATTTCTAATCCACCAACTATTAGATTTAAACCTACAATAAGAACTGTAATTGGTTTAAAAGATTGGAAGATAATTACTTCGCAAAAGGATAAACAATTAAGAGTGTTTGAAGGTAAGAATGAAGTGCCAAAGCAAGTTGATTGGCAAGTGGAAAAAGAGAAAGAACAGAACTATATGCCTAAACTTGACTTACCATTACAATATAGGTTGCAAATTATAGCACTCGATAATAAAACTTGGGATTCTCCAAAACAAACATTGAATGTGAATACAGTTACTATTCAAAGAAAAATTGAAGAAGAAATAGAAGATAATGAAATTTTTAAGCTTTCTATGATTGGTTTCTCTTTCAATAAAGCAGAAATTGTTGGTATCAATGAAGTAATTGCAAAATCTGCAAAATCAAGAGTTAAGAAAAATTCGATTGTTAAAATTATTGGTTATTCTGATAGAATTGGAAACGATGATTTGAACAGAAAACTTTCTGAAAAACGTGCTCAAGAAGTTGCTAAATATCTCGGTGTAGATTTTAAAAATGCAATTGGGAAAGGTGAACAAGACGAGAACTACGATAACGATTCACCAGAAGGAAGGTTTTATAATAGAACAGTGAAAATTGAAATTGTAACACCTTTACAATAACTTTGTTTATTGTATTTATAAATTTGATAATTAAAAAATGGAGGAGCGATGAAAAAGCTCATTATATTATTACTAAGTTTTTCTTTTGGTCTGGGATTAATAGCTCAACCAAGCATTAGGATTGTGAATGTTGATGCATCTAATTTCCCTATTATGCGTGCTGAGTTTATTGCTAAGAATGCTGCTGGTGTTGAAATTAGAACGCCAAGTTTGAAAACTACAGACTTAAGGCTAATAGAAAGAAATGGTTCTCAAACATTTTCAATGCCTTATACTTTGCAATGTGTTAATGATACAAAGTTTTCTTTGATTTTGACTATTGATAAGACAACATCTATGCAGTGGGGAGTTGACACAGATGATTCTCCTATGGCAGGTGAAGAGACAAGAATGACAATTGCAAAAAATTCAGCTTATACATTTTTGGATGCATTACCTGGTTATCCTACAAATCCGAGAGCTGATATCGCTTTGACTGCATTTTCTCAAGGAACACCACAACCATTTGTTGGTTTTTATCCACATGAAATTTTACATGATTTTACATTCAATAGAGATACTGTAAAAAAAATAATTAAAAATAAAATTTCAGCTAATGGTGGCGGTACTAATTTCAATGTTGCTTTAATGGGAGGTGTCCCTGTAGGCAGAAATGATATCCCTTCTATACTTGACTTGGCAGTAAGAGCAAGATATACACCTGTAGTAGTTTTTGTAACAGATGGAAATCATGATGGTCCGAATACGAATCCTAAATATCCTAATCAAAATGCAGTTATGTCAACTGAATTTGCAGATTCACTGAAAAAATTGAATGGAATATTCTACGCAATCTCGGTAGGTTTGACAATGCCTGACGATTTAAAAAATATTACATTGGCAACTGGCGGAGCGGCATATAGCGATAAAAGGTCTCAATCTGATATTGAAGGAGTATATAATGACATCTTAGCAAAAGTTGATTTAAATGCTAAATTTGCACCTTGCTATATTGAATGGACTGCTAGTTGCAATGCTGGTAATTTCACATTAGAATTAGTAAATCCTGCCTCGGCTACTGCTAGTGCTACTTATACTTACGATGTAAATAAACTACCAAAATTAGAAATAGTTCCATTAAAAGTTAATTTTTTAAATGTAGCTTCTGGTGCTTTTGCAGAGCAAACTGTAGCAATTACTGCTAGAAATGGAAATGTTGATTTTACCAACCCTACAATTTTAGATAACAAATATGTTGTTTCTGATTGGGGAGGTGCTTTTCCTTTCACATTATTGAAAGATGCTTCACGCAATGTTAAAATTAAATACACAGCTGATAACACTAATACTTTTGCCGCATCTACAATTAATTTTGAAAGCTCTGCTTGCTCTGGCGAATTGTTAAATGTAGAGAAAGGTTATATTTTTGCTATTGACATTAATTGTGGTTCTGCTACTCAAGGAACTACCACTGGCAATATAGTTTACTCTCAGAAATTTTGTAATAACTCTGGTGCTGATATCACAATAAATGCGATAGATAAAACTGGTGTACAAGCAAATGAATTTACTCTAACAAATATTACTAATAAAGTAGTTCCAAATGGAACTTGTGTGGATATTATTGTTGATTTTGCACCACTTTCTACAACAGGAAGTTCTGCATTCTATATTGTGAAAACTTCTGCTGGAGATTTTCAAGCTCAACTTTTGGGTGGAGGTTCTGGTTTGCCCGATATTTCTGGTGCAGCTTCGGTTAACTTCCCAAATACAAATTGCTTGAATACATCAAGTACAATTTCTTATGCTATTAGTAATCCTGGAGTACTTGATTTGAATGTAACAGATGTTACTTTCTCAAATCCAGATTTCTCAATTGTTTCTCCTAAAGTATTTAAAGTAAAACCAAGTACTACTGAAAACATTATAGTTCAATTTGCTGCTGTTGCTACAGGCAATGCCACAGGTGATATGACTATAGTTAGCAATGCTGACAAGAAAACAAACTTCATAGTGGCGCTTACAGCAAAACGTGAAGCAACAAAACTTACTTATGTTGAAAATACTACCGTTGATTTCGGAGTGATTTGCCCTAATGTACCTGTGCAACGCATAATAAATATGAGAAATGATGGCGATAATATTTCAACTATGACATTAACTCCAAATTCTACATCAATTACAGCTACTGCTTCAAATAATGATGTTGCAGTTGGCGGAACAAATCAAATTACAATTGATTTATTGCCAATTGCTACGGGTAATTTTTCAACTACTTTAATAGTTAGAGACCAATGTGGGACTCAAATAACTGTAAATATTACTGCAAATGTAGAATATCCAAATTTGACAGGTGGCCCTTTAGCAATGAATTCTACAATTGGAAATCCACAAACTTTACCTCTCCCAATTGGTAATTCAAAATCAAGAGATGTTTTAGTTGCTAATGCAATTATTGTTGATGGCAGTGGAAATCCTGTACCTGAATTTACCTTGAATCAAACTACTTTCAATGTTCCTGCCAATGGAGTTTATAATGGTTTGCAAATAACTTATACACCTGTTGCTACCAATGTGGTGCCGGTTACTGGTTACTTAGTGCTATCTGGAACAAACCCTTGTACCCATTCTTCTACAATAACTATTACTGGGAATCCAGATTTAGCATCTGCAGATTTATCTATTGGTAAATATAGTGGATTGGTTGGGCAAGATATTGCAGTTTATGTAGTATTGAATAATAAAAAGAAATTTTTTGAATCGAATGCTAAGAATATAACTTTCTCAGTTGCTTTCGATGAAACATTACTTATGCCTAAATTGCCAACTTTACCTGGCACAACTGCTGGCGGAAAAAGAACAATTACTCTTACACAACCTGTCAATACAACAAGCAACGCAAGTGAAACATTTACTTTGAATTTTACAATTCTTGGCTCAGCAGTTTCTACTTCGACTTTACTTGAATTTGTGCCTACAGCACAAACAGACAATAAAGCTGCTGTGATATCGAGCACGAATGGAACATTTACTTTAATTCCTGCATTTGCTAAATTAGTTTTGATTGATCCTAAAGACTGTAAGTCTGAACCAGGTGTTATTTTTGATTTCCCAATAAAAGTTGATGATATGGCTAACCAATTAGTTGCTTTCAATGAAGGATTTAAAACAACAATTAGATTTGATGCTTCAATTTTGGAAACAAGCGATGGCTCTGGAACAATAGTTCCAAATTCTAATTACGGAAGAGATAGAATTATTGACATAACTAACAATATGAAATTCCCTCCTGAAGCCGATAAGAAAAATAATTCTACACAAGCTACTGTTTACACTTTAGCAACACTGAAATTAAGACCTATGCTTGGTGTTAATAGAAAAGCAAATATCTACATTGAAAATACTGATGTAATCATAGGAAAAGTAAACATTGCTTCAGATTCAGTAGAATTTACTTTACTTGGAATTTGTGAAGAGGGTGGCGAAAGATTATTCGATGCCGATAAGACTGCATTCCAAATGGCTCAAATTATGCCAAACCCAGTTACTGATCAATTGAAAATTCAATTTAATGCTTTAGAAAAAGGCTTCCATAAACTTTGGATAGCTAATACATTAGGCGAGAATACTGGTGTGCTTTTCGATAGATACTTCGAATATGGCACATATTCTTTCGATTATGATATTTCTAAAATGCCATCTGGTACATATAGAGTGATTATTGAATCGCCAACTCAAACTGTATCGCAAGTAATACAAATTGTGAAATAATTTTACTTTCAATTTATCATGAAGAGTGCCTTTCGGGGTACTCTTCTTTTTTTTATATGATTACACCTTGGATTAAAACTGAGACTTTAAGCGAAGAAGATTATGTGATTTTCAAAGCTAGAAAAGTGCGAAGAGTAAATTCTGAACTTTCTAAAGAAGGAATTTTTACAGAAATAGATTCGCCCAATTGGGTGAATATGATTTGTGAGACAGAGGACGATAAAATTGTTTTTGTTAAGCAATTCCGATTTGGCAATGAAGAAATTACTTTGGAATTACCAGGTGGATTGATAGACGAAGATGAAAATCCTTTGGATGCAGCAAAAAGAGAATGTTTGGAAGAAACTGGCTACTCAAGTACTGAGGAAATAAAGCAATTAGGAGTGAGTTCTCCAAATCCTGCATTTATGAATAACTTATGTTATACATATATGTGGAAAAAATGCTCAAAAATACATACTCAAAATTTGGATTATGCTGAGGATATTGAATTAGTTCTTTTGACAAAAAAAGAAATTGTTGAAAAAATTAAGAATGGGGAGATTAACCATTCTATAATTCTTTCGGGACTAATGCACTATTTTTTACAAAATAATATGATTGAAATAAAATAATGGCAAAAATTATAACGGTTACGAATCAGAAAGGTGGAGTTGGCAAAACTACTACTGCTGTTAACTTAGCGGCTTCTCTGGCAGCTCTCGAACATAATGTTTTGCTTATAGATATTGATCCACAAGCAAATGCTACAAATGGAATTGGAATTGATTCTCGCAAAATGGATAATACTATCTATGAAGTGATTATCAATAGATTGCCAGCAAATGAAGCAATTGTGCCTACACAAATGAAATATTTATCTCTAATGCCATCTCACATCAATTTAGTGGGTGCGGAATTAGAATTAGTGGCAATGGATAAGCGCGAGTTTAGATTGAAAGAAGCATTAGAAACTGTGAAAGAAGGTTATGAATTTATAATTATTGACTGCCCACCATCGCTTGGACTTTTGACATTGAATGCACTTTCTGCTTCGGACACGGTGCTAATTCCAGTACAATGTGAATACTATGCTTTGGAAGGATTAGGACAGTTACTAGCGACAATTCAAATTGTGAAACAAGGATTGAATCAAGATTTGAAAATTGAAGGAATTCTTTTGACTATGTTCCAATCGAATTTGCGTTTGTCCAATCAAGTAATTGAAGAAGTACGTAAGCATTTTGAAAGTAAAGTTTTCGCAACTGTTATTCCAAGAAATGTTCGCCTTTCGGAAGCACCAAGCCATGGCAAACCTGTTATCTTATACGATGCAACAAGCAAGGGCTCAGAATGCTATCTCACATTGGCTAATGAAGTTTTAAAAAGAAATAAAGTATCTAAAGCAGTTTAAAAATAATGGCAAATAAAAAATTACCAACAGGTTTAGGTAAAGGAATTGGGGCTTTGATGCCCGATGCAAACTTAGGGAAAGACTCTAAAGGAATGATTATTGCGAGTGCTGAGCAAGCCAAACCAGTTGAGAATATTCAAAAAATTAGTTTAGACAAAATTGTTCCAAACAAATTCCAACCAAGAAATGTTTTCGACGAGGAAGCTCTCGAAGAACTTACCCAATCAATCAAAGAAAATGGAATTATCACTCCTATTTCTGTTCGTAAAACTAAAGATGGCTTTGAGTTAATCTCTGGTGAACGAAGATTTAGGGCTTCGCAAAAAGCTGGACTAACTGAAATACCAGCTTACATTATGGATATTGTTACTGACGAGCAAATGCTTGAGCTGGCAATTATTGAAAATGTGCAAAGGGAAGATCTTAACCCAATTGAAATTGGGGATAGTTATCAACGATTGATTGATGAATGTGGACTTACTCACGAAGAAGTTTCTCAAAAAATTGGTAAAAAACGTTCTACTGTTACGAACTATTTACGAATTTTATCGTTACCTAATAAAGTGAAAGATATGCTAATTAGCCAAAGTATAAGTTTGGGACACGCTAAAGTGTTACTTACTTTGCAAAACGCTGAGCAAATCAATTCATTGGCAGACGATGTGATTGACTTTAATTTATCTGTACGTGATACAGAAAAGAGAATTAAAGATATTCAATCTGGTAAAAAAGAAGTTTTTGAGCCAAAAGTTAAATTCCAACTTTCACAAGAGAATTTGGCAATGGTGGATAGCTTTGAAAATAAACTACGCCAACAATATGGAACTGAAGTGAAATTGAAATTCAAAAATGAACAAACTGGTCATATTGAAATTAATTTCTATTCGCAAGATGATTTAGAAAGAATTTTAGAATTAATCAATAGCAACAGTTAATTTGACATTTACTACTGAAATACGAGTACGCTACGCAGATACAGACCAAATGGGTGTGGTTTACAATGCAAATTATCTACGTTTTTTTGAGATAGGCAGAACTGAACTTATGCGTAACTTTGGGCTGCCATATATTGACGTAGAAAAGCAGGGCTTTTTGCTGCCTTTGATTGATGCATACACTAAATATATCAACCCAGCTAGATACGATGATATTGTTTGCATAAATGCAACTTTAGAGCTGGAAAGTGCTGCTAAAATAAAATTTAATTACGCTATAACTGTCTTAGAAAAAGTAATTTGCGAGGGTTATACTCGCCACGTTTTTGTAAATGCAGAAACAATGAAACCAACTAGACCACCGAAGTTTTTTACTGACATTATTAATAAATAGAGATATTTGGAATGATTAAATATAAAATATTCTTAATACTTTGCATTTTCTCGACTCTGCAAGCAGAATCGCCTTATAGTTTTTTGCGATATAATGCTGGAGCAAGGGCTGCCGCTCTTGGCGGATCAGCTGTTTGCTTGAAAGACGACCCATCTGCGGTTTTCTTCAATCCTGCATTAATTTCAACAGTGGAAAAAGATAATTTGAATTTCACTTTCTTGAAACACGTGCTTGATATGAATTCTGGTAATGTAACATACATTTATGACAAATTGGAAGATGGCAAACTTGCTGCCAATATTGCTTATACAAACTATGGCTCCTTCGATTATAGAGATGCTGCTGGTATTCCTTCTGGGCAAACTTTTTCTGGAAGCAATATGTCCGTTGGGGTTACTTATTCAAATGAATTAGATTCTAACTTTTATTACGGAGTAACTGGTAAGTTTATTTTTGTTGGAATTGAAAATACTAGCTCTTCTGCAATGGCTTTAGATGCTGGACTTTTCTATAAACTTAAAGATGGTAGAACAAATATTGGTGCATCTATTTTGAATGCAGGTTTCCAATTAAGCAAATTTGCTCAGTTTGCCGATAAACTTCCACTTGACGTGCGAGTTGGTATTAACCACAGATTACGTGGGTTGCCACTTTTGATAAATTTCAATTTCCATCATTTGGCAGATTCTACTGAGAACTTTTTTGATAAATTCAAGAGCTTCTCTCTTGGTGGCGAATTCTATTTCGGTAAGAATTTGCAATTGCGTGTTGGTTATGACAATCAAATAAGAAGTTTGGTTTCCAACGAAGCAGCCAAAGGACTTTCAGGACTTAGCTTTGGAGCTGGTTTCTTGGCTAAAGATGTGAAAGTAGATTATTCATTCTCTCAATATGGCTCCGCTGCCACTTTACATAGATTTTCGGTAGGTCTTTCGCTATGACATTTATAAATAAAATACAACTCTTATTGGCTCTAATAATAGTTTCTAGTTTTTCGCTTTTTGCACAAATGCCAAGTGAAATAGTTTCTGCTCAAATAAACATTTCATTTGTTTCTAGCGATATATTCTTCGCAGAAGAGGCAATTAAAACTGTTGAAATTAAGGCAGAAGAAGCTGATACTTACATATTGGTGGAAGAAAAGCTAAAGTTAATTACAGAAAACCCTAAAGTACTTGCTATTTCAAGAGACTCTATAATAACTCTAACTGTAGAATTTGGAATATTAAAGAATATCCAATTATTGCTTGAGAGAGCTAAATTCCCTGGCAAAGATGCTGTTAAGTTCAAAAGATTAGTTTCCACAATCAAAAAAGCTGAAGAATATCTGATTGTGGAATATGAGAAACAAAAGAACTCAGCTAAAACTCCACAAGAAGAAAACAAAAAAAAGTAATTAGATTCTGATTATTTGTTTGAATTTTGTAATTTCAGTTTTGCTGAAAAATCCTAACACTAAGAGTAGTACTGGATAAAAGAGGATTAAACCAATTGGAAGTAAGATTGACTGGAAGTAGCTCTCGGCAAAGACTTTTATTGTATAAATTACTCCAGTGGCTATAATTAATTTGGCAATTCTTCCAAACTCATAATTGATTGTATAAACTTTGCGAGCAAAATAATATAGAACTGCTGCTGAAACAAGATAAGACCAAGCTGTAGACCACGCAGCTGCTTTAAATCCATAAATTGGTATTAATAGAAAGTTAGACCCAAAATTCACTATAGCAGCTATTCCAGCTGCAATTGAAAAATACTTAGTCTTTTTGACAAGATTCAGACCCAAACCTAAATTATTATACACCCCATTAAAGAAATAGCCAATTAACACAAATGGCACTACTAATTCCAAACTTGACCAATAAATTGGATTATAAAAATTAACTCCAAAAAACTTAACTGCCACTAAATACTTCATTAAGAACACGCAAACTAAGAAAACAAAAGTGCAAACAAACACGAAATAAGTCATCACTCGAGCAAAGAAAACATTTGCGTCTGGTTCATTCAAATGGTTCATATAGTATGGCTTCCAAGCGTAATCGAACATTGTAACGAACAACATCATAGGTATTGCAAGCTTATAGTTTGCACTATACAATGCTAAATCTGCACTCGAAACCATGTTTTTAAGCAAGATTTGATCGCCTAATTGCAACAAAATCACCGACAAACTTGCTGGAATTATTGGCACTGAAAACTTAAGTAACTCACTTGTCAAATCCTTATCGAAAGAAAAGTTTAGATTACGCAATATAACGGGGATTAGCAATATTATTCCAATAGTAGAACCAATTATATTAGCAATAAAAACACTATTTACACCAATGCCAGTATATTTAAGCAAGTAAATAGTTAAGCCAACAGTGAGTGCAATCACAGTAACACGAGTTAAAGAAAATTGGATTAACTTCCTTTCGGCTCGCAAATAGCAATAAGGAATCAATATTAAAGAATCTAGCAAAGGTAGAAATGCTGCATATTTGAACATGGACGAAAGACTTGGTTCGCTTTGGCTATAGAAATTGCTAGCCAAGAAAAAGAGTAGAGCAATAGCCACACTGGATGCTAAAACCAAAAGGAAAGTGGTGGAGAAAACTTGTTTCTCTTTTTCAGAATCGCCTTTTTGATAAAACCTAAAAAATGCCGTATCTAAACTCAAACCACTCAATATATTGACAAAAGCAACTATAGAGAAAACATAAACTACATTCCCAAAGTCACTTTGTTTCAATAAGTTAGTATAGAATGGCGTTAGCAGAAAACTAAGGAAACGCCCAAATATATTGAAAGTTCCATAGATAGCCGTATCATTAGCCAAACGCTTAAGTTTAGAATACATTAATTTTCTTTTATTTCAAAAAGCAATACCACCAAATGCAATTTAAGAAAATTATTTAAGAGTTATTAGTTTTGAATGATGAGTTAAGAGTTGCATTTCGAGTTCGTTCAATCAACCGTGAGTAAAAAAATGTTATTGCCACCTTCAGGGAGGTGTCAGCTTGCTGACTGGGGGATGGTAACATCGTCAAATCCTTTGCCACAACTTATTCCTCCCTATTAAGGGAGGTGTCAGCTTGCTGACGGAGGGTGTTTTTAGGACTGCCAAGCATTACAGAAAAGTCAGAACAGAATTGCAGAATTAACTCTAAAATTCCTTTAGTGATAATATATTGTTAGAGAAGCTATTAATTAGATAAAAAAAAGCAATGTAAAAAAAATGTTATTGCCACCTTCAGGGTGCTGTCAGCTTGCTGGCTGGGGGATGGTAACATCATCAAATCCTTTACCACTACTTATTCCTCCCTATTAAGGGAGGTGTCAGCTTGCTGACGGAGGGTGTTTTTAGGACTGCCAAGCATTACAGAAAAAGTCTGAACAGAATTGTAG
>Ga0163148_10001034_pt1 | contig 37297 bp, 40 predicted proteins | sample OliLakLV19MP7P2_FD_148606 | JGI IMG/M metagenome (GOLD analysis project Ga0163148, IMG submission 148606) | Freshwater microbial mat bacterial communities from Lake Vanda, McMurdo Dry Valleys, Antarctica- Oligotrophic Lake LV.19.MP7.P2 | ecosystem: Environmental > Aquatic > Freshwater > Lake >... | reverse complement strand
AGCAAACAAGCTACCAGCAACGAGCTGAGCTGCTACATAAAGTAGCTACGCTCATACGGGTTAAGAAATCTGAACTTGCTAAAACCATCACCTTAGAAATGGGCAAACTCATCGCCCAGGCAGAAGGTGAAATTGACTTGTATTTTAATAGTCATCACCTTAGAAGTAACACTGGTTGGCAAAACTGCATTAATGTATATAGAATAAAAAAATATAAAATTTATTCACTTATTCAAACTGCCGAATAGATTTGGTTAAGAAAATAAATAATGGGCAACAGCACAACTGAAGAAACATTTAACACTTTGGATAATCAAAAAAAAATTAAACAATTAATTATGAAAAAAGCAATTTCTTATTTATCGGTCTTATTAACGTTTGCATTTTTTATGCAAGCCTGTAGTTCTAGTAAAACACCTATAGCTGGAAAGAACAAATCTCTTGACGCAGATTTTGATGAAATTAAGACCTACGCCTGGAGATCAGATATAGACGACATCCCAACAGATAAAGTTTTGATCGGGACTAACGGAGTTTTTGTTTTCAATTATGAATCAGGCAGAAAAATGATTAAAGAGGCCATAGAATATGAACTGAGCGCAAAAGGATACCGAATGGTAGAAGCTAATCCGGATATGTTGCTATCTTTTTTAGTATTGGAACAGCCGGCTAGCCTTAGGACGACAAAGGGCTATGTGACTTTGTTTTCGGGCGAAAAGGTAAGAACCGAAGATAATGTATCATACACTGATGTAAAGCCAGGAACGTTAATCATCGATATAATCAAAACTGAGAAGAATAACCAGATATGGCAAGGATTCGTATCGGGCATATTGAAAGCAGAGGAGATGAATGATCAATCGAAAGTACGAAATGCAGTATCCACGGTTTTTAAACAGTTTAGTTACAACAACAATTAAAACATTGAAGCAGAATTAATTCAAATTATTCATCACTAAAACTTACAGAGATGTCCATTCAAACAATCAATCCAAACACAAATAAGACAGTAAAGTCATTCGAAGAAATGACAGAGAAAGCAGTGGATGCTAAAGTAGCCAAGGCCCAAGCAGCTTTCACTGATTGGAAGCAAACAAGCTACCAGCAACGAGCTGAGCTGCTACATAAAGTAGCTACGCTCATACGGGTTAAGAAATCTGAACTTGCTAAAACCATCACCTTAGAAATGGGCAAACTCATCGCCCAGGCAGAAGGCGAAATTGACCTGAGTGCTGATATCTTAGATTACTATGCCGATCACGGAGAAGAATTTCTTGCTGATAAAGTACTTGACCCAGAATATGGAGAGGCAACAGTTCGCAATAGTCCTATTGGTGTATTGTTAGGTGTAATGCCCTGGAATTTTCCGTACTATCAAGTAGCGCGCTTTGCAGCTCCCAACATTATGGTGGGCAATACAATATTGCTTAAGCATGCGTCTATCGTTCCACAATGTGCTGCTGCTATTGAAGAACTCTTCGAAGAGGCAGATGCGCCTGAAGGATTGTATACCAATCTATTCATCTCCGGCAAACATGCTTCTGCCTTAGTTTCTGATAAAAGAATAAAGGGTGTTTCCTTAACAGGAAGTGAAGAAGCAGGTGCAAACATTGCCATGGAAGCAGGAAAAAATTTGAAAAAGGTTGCGCTGGAGCTAGGCGGTAACGATGTGTTCATAATACTGGAAGATGCCGACATGGAAAAAACAGTAGAGTGGGCAGTGGTGGGCAGGATGAATAATAACGGTCAATGCTGTGTAGCCTCTAAGCGGTTTATCGCGGTGGAAGCTATAGCCGATGAGTTTATTCAAAAGTTTAAGGACAAGTTATCAAAAATGAAAGTGGGTGATCCAATGGATCCCGCTACCGAGTTAGGTCCTCTAAGTAGCGAAGAAGCTGCCGTTCATTTAGCCGATCAGGTGAAACGCTCAATGGATGAAGGTGCAACATGTCTATTGGGCGGTAAACGTGCCGATCGTGAAGGTGCCTTTATGGAACCTACCATACTCACCGATTTGAAACCTGGCATTGCTGCGTATCATGAAGAATTATTTGGACCCGTTGCCTCTTTCTATGTTGTGAAAGACGAACAGGCCGCCATTGATCTGGCCAATGATTCTGATTTTGGTTTGGGCGCATCCGTATTTACCCAAGACATTGAACGTGGTAAGAAAGTAGCCGATCAGATTGATACCGGAATGGTATTTATTAACCATCCTACCTGGACACAAGCAGATCTTCCTTTTGGTGGAACAAAACGTTCAGGCTTCGGTCGCGAACTTTCAGAGTTGGGGATACAGGAGTTTGTAAATAAAAAACTCATTCGTGTTAGTGACCTTAACGATCCATTTTAATTGAAAATCAGTAAAACGTAAGTCCGTGATGAATAGCCACGATACGGGGGATAGGAACGCGAAAGATTAAAATGAACCAGGAACTAGCTCCTATACAAATTACTAAAAAGTTTATAAATAAAACTCAAAAGATATGATGCACAATGAAGAGTATGGTTATATGGGAATGCACTTCGGCTGGTGGATATTGGCCATTGTCGTAGTAGTTGTATTGGTAGGATTGGCTTTCAGGTCCGGTAAAAGAAAATGAGCCGTAAGAGTAAAATAAGGGTTCGGTAAGAACTTAAAAGTATAACTATGAAAAATAACCATAAACGAGGTATCACACTGGTGGTGTGCTGTCTAGTGAGCTTTAGCCAGGTTGCCCTGGCGCAGTCAACGTATGTAATTAGCGACTCAAAATCCAATGACATGAAACTGTCGGGGACATCGTCCTTACACGATTGGGACATGAACGCCCATGCCTTCACGGGAAAGGCTGAATTTGATTTTAAGAAAGACGATGACCAAATATTAGTCGGACTTAATTCACTAACCTTTTCCTTGCCTGTTATCAATCTAAAAAGTGACAAAAAGGGATTGGACAAAAACGCGTACGAAGCATTACATACAGGTAAGTATAAAAATATCGCGTATACTTTATTGACTGCAAAAGTGACGCCTCAGAAAGACAATAAATTTTTGGTTAAGGCCACAGGTAATCTCACTATTTCGGGCGTTACAAAGGAAGTTTCCATGGATGTGTATTGTGTAGTAAATAAAGATGACACAATCGGTTGTTCAGGAACTGAATCGTTGAAAATGTCTGACTATAAGGTAGAGCCACCATCCTTCATGTGGGGTGCAATGAAAACAGGCGATGCCGTTACATTGGACTTTACCATGGTCTATTCAAACAGCAATCTCAACAGTCTATAGTATTATGAGAACGAAACTACTCTTGCTTTTCTGCTTTATTTCCTTTCTGGCAAATGGCCAACAACCTACTTTGCAATTCTTCAGACTAAATAACAAACTCGGTGTGAATGTTTTTGAAACGAGCAAGATTGACACGGTAAACTTTGATGGAGTTAAAGTTCGCGTTGGAGGCGATTTCTCCATGCAGTTTCAGGGACTGAACCAAAGTAATAATGCTAACAACCTGGTGGAGTTGGGAACCAATTTTAATTTACCATCGGCCAATCTAAACCTCGATGTGCAACTGTTAGATGGTGTTCGCATGCATTTGCGAACTTATCTATCATCAAGACATCATAACGAAACCTGGATAAAGGGTGGACACATTCAAATTGATAAACTGGATTTTGTTCGTGAGGGATTTCTGGAAGGCGTTATGAAGTACACCACTTTCACAATTGGATTGGACGAATTTAATTATGGCGATGCGCACTTTAGAAGATCGGATAATGCCCGGGCGATTTATAATCCCTTTATAGGAAATTACATTATGGATTCCTTTTCGACTGAAGCATTTGGCGAAGCTACCGTTCAAATGAATGGATTATTGTTTGTGGTTGGTGTTACCAATGGTAAACTCAATCAAAATGTTGTTGTTACAAATACATCTGATAATAAACCCTCGCTTTATGGAAAGTTAGGTTTTGATAAACAACTCAACGATGATTTGAGAATTCGTTTAACGGGATCTTTCTATTTGAACAAAGGTACTACCACTGGAACCTGGTTATATGGAGGCGACCGTGCCGGTAGCCGTTACTACAATGTCTTGCAGACACAGCCAGATTTGTTGGGTAATTCTGAGGGCTCTGATTTCGATGGTCGTTACAATGCACGCTTTACAAAACTTACCGCTTTACAAATTAACCCTTTCATAAAATTTAAAGGACTTGAATTCTTTGGTATTTATGAGCTGGCCAGTGGAAGTAATACGTTTACGCAGCCTATCGTTGATAAGGAAGGCGCCTTTACCCAGTTGGCAGCGGAGTTAGTGTATCGCTTTGGGAACGAAGAAAAGTTTTACATAGCAGGAAGATATAATTCAATAAAAGGTAAAGCCCGTGAGAGTGCAGCCAGCAATCTTGAAATTGACAGATTTAATGTTGGTGGCGGATGGTTTATTTCAAAAAACATTTTAGCGAAAGCGGAATACGTAAATCAAGAATATACAGGAACTGCCTGGTCCGGAAGATTTGCGGGAGCAAAATTTAATGGATTTAATATCGAGGCTGTGATAAGTTTTTAATTCGAAACGAGTTACCAACACAGATACACATCACTTAAAACACTTTTTAAATGGAAAAATTAAAAAACAAAGTCGCAATCATTACAGGTGGTGCGGGCAGTATTGGTAAAACAACGGCACAGCTTTTTTTAGCAGAAGGTGCCAGTGTACTACTGGTAGATTTAAAGGAAGAAGAACTAAAAAAAGCAGCTGAAGAACTGGGAAGCAAAGCTGTGCAATATTGTGTGGCCGATGTAACCCAATCGGCAGACGTTCAACGCTACGTTACACAAGCCGTTGATGCGTTTGGAAAAATTGATGTCTTTTTTAACAATGCCGGAATTGAGGGTGTAGTAAAACCAATCATCGATTACCCGGAAGAAATGTTTGACAAAGTGATGGCTGTTAATGTAAGAGGTGTTTGGTTAGGTAATAAATATGTGTTGCCTCACATGAAAGACGGAGGGAGCATCATCATCACATCCTCCGTTGCCGGATTGCTTGGAAGCCCCAATGTTAGCGCCTACATCACCAGCAAACACGCCAGTGTGGGTATTATGCGAGCTACTTCTGTTGAAGCTGCGCCCCGAAAAATTAGGGTAAACAGTATTCACCCATCGCCTGTGGATAATCGAATGATGCGTTCACTGGAAGAGGGATTTTCACCAGGGCATGGAGCCGAGGTAAAAGAACAACTGGAGTTAACCATACCTCTCGGGCGATATGCAGAGCCCGTTGATATTGCAAAACTGGCTTTGTTTCTGGCCAGCGATGACAGCCAGTTTATTACGGGCACCACGCAGGTAGTTGATGGCGGGATGAATGTTCAATAAGAATTGTAATTATTAAAACAGTCACAAGCCAAGATTATTGAGCTCTAATTAATGAACTCTAACTAAAAAAAAATAAAAAGCATGGCCCATATTTCAATACTATCGTCAAGCGTGCGCAATGGCCGCAAGAGTCATCGGGTGGCGCTCTATCTGCAGCACTATATACAAGAAAATAAACTGGCTGAATCCGAAATCATTGATTTGAGAGAGTACAAGTTTCCAGTCTTTGACGAGCGATTGAGGTTGCAGAAAAACCCAACGGAAATGATGATTCAATTTGCCGAGAAGATAAAATTATCAGATGGGGTAATCATCGTTACGCCTGAGTATAATGGCAGTATTCCGGCAAGCTTAAAAAATGTGATTGACCTATTGTATGATGAGTGGCACCACAAGCCAATTGCTATATCCACAGTTTCATCTGGTCAATTCGGTGGCTCACAGGCATTGATTACTTTACAATTTGTTCTTTGGAAAATGCATGCCTGGACCGTGCCTGCTTCGTTGCCGATAGCAAACGTTGCGGAAGCGTTTGACCAGAAAGGTGTTGCTGCCGATCAGGATGTAATGAATAATCTTACAAGCATTTTCATGAACGAATTACTGTGGTGCATAGAGGCTAATGAGCGTATGACGGAGTCACCCGCGTTAACAAATGCCTCACAATAAATACCAATCAATATGACAGAAAAATTGCTTACCCAGGAATTGATTCACGAATTACTTTCAGAGGAGGAAGCGCTCTGCATCTCTCTATATATGACCTCGCATCGCAGTCACCCTGAAAATATGCAGTATATAATTCGATAATCTCGTTTAACAAGCAAATGCCTGCGCAGACAAGTTTTGCAGCCTTATTTCGCTATTGAACTAAAATTAGCACTCTAAAATATAAAACATGACCATTCAATTTAATACAGATAAAAACATAAATGGAAACGAGGAATTTACGGCTCCTTATGTAGCCCAGATAGAAGATGAATTAAGCAGGTACAGTGATCAGATTACGCGTATTGAAGTTCATCTTTCAGATGAGGATGGCAACAAAAATGGATTGAACGCCATGCGTTGTATGATTGAAGCGCGCTTGGAAGGCCGCCAACCCATAGCGGTTACCAATCAGGCCGATACGCGTGAACAAGCAGTTGCGGGTGCACTTGACAAATTGACGGCATCCTTAAATACGATCATGGGCAAGCTTAGCAATCATCAGGCATAACAATGAAATTTCAACGCCATTACTATCCCAAAAGAAGAAGAAAATCGCAGAAGACAAATGGCCTTGCATTCGACTTAAGAAGGGAATTTTTACCAATCAATTATGAAAAATAAATTTACCGGTTTGAAAGCTGCCTATGTAAACTGCACTTTAAAAAAATCTCCCACAAAAAGTCACACTCGTGATTTAATGGATGTTTCGGCTAAAATTATGGAATCTGAGGGCGTTGATGTAGAAGCGTTACGGCTAGTCGATTACGATGTACCTGTGGGCGTACAACCCGATATGACTAAAGAGGGGTATGCTAAAGATGAATGGCCAGCACTCTATGAAAAAATACTGGCAGCCGATATTCTTGTTGTAGGAACGCCTATTTGGTTGGGGGGACGTTCTTCAGTTGCTTCAAAATTGATAGAGCGTTTATATGCTATGAGTGGTTACCAGAACGATAAAGGACAATATGTTTATTATGGTAAGGCCGGGGGTTGCATAGTCACCGGAAATGAAGATGGAGTAAAGCATTGCGCTATGGGAATTCTATATGCGCTTCAGCATTTAGGGTACAGTATTCCGCCCCAAGCCGATGCGGGTTGGATTGGGGAAGTAGGCCCTGGCCCCAGTTATGGTGATACTGAATGGAATGGAGAAAAGAAAAACCCGCCTGTAGGTTACAATTCAGAATTTACAAACCGGAATACGACATTTATGACCTATAACTTATTGCACTTGGCCAAAATGTTAAAAGATAGCGGAGGTTATCCAGCTTATGGAAATTCAAGAAAAGATTGGGATGACGGTACCCGATGGGGGTTAGAAAATCCAGAGTATAGATAAGTATTTTTGCTCCACAAATAGGAGCTGAACTTGTGATGGTTACCATGCTAGAAGACGTATTAACTTAAAATACAGAAAATGAACGTTTCTGAACAATTACTACAAATTCTCATCGATACAGGCGTACGAAATGTACATGGTGTAACTGGCGATGCCCTGAATTTTTTTGTAAAAGCTATTGAAAAAAGTGAAGAAGTAGAATGGCGAGGTTTTAAACACGAAGGCAACGCATCTTTTGCGGCTTTTGGGGAAAGTGAGACTACAGGCAATTTGGCAGTTTGTGCAGGAACGGTTGGTCCGGGAGCATTGCACCTGATAAATGGATTGTACAATGCTAAAAAAGAAAGAACTCCGGTCTTGGCAATTACGGGACAAATTCCAAGAGCATTGCAAGGAACCAATTACTTTCAGGAAGTAGATTTAAAAAAAGTATTTGATGATGTTTGCGAATACCAGGCCATCATTAAAACACCTGAAGAAGCACCACAGATCATCCAGCGGGCTATAAAGATTGCTATTAATCATCGTACTGTTTGTAGAATTGAATTGCCCGCAGACGTTGCTGAAATGAAAGCAGAGAATCAGGAATTCATCTATCCATTAATAAAATCTGAAGCAACACTAGTGCCTGGCACCCGGCAGATAAATCTTGCTGCCGAAATGATAAACAATGCGCAGCGGATCGCAATTTTTGCTGGTCATGGATGTCGCGAATCAAGAGAAGAGGTATTGGCCTTGGCCAGAAAACTGAAAGCTCCAATTACACATACCTTAAAAGCTTCAGATATTTTCGACCATGATACTGATAATGTTGTTGGTCTTACCGGACTTATAGGAAATCCTTCCGGCTACCAAGGAATTATGAAATGCGATTTACTGTTAATGCTGGCAACAGATTTTCCTTACATTGAATTCTTACCGCACAAAACAGATACAATTCAGGTAGATGTTCGTGCTGAGAACCTGGGAAACCGAACCGCATTAAAACTTGGCATACACGGAGACGTAAAGAGTTTTGTGGAAAGCTTGCTTCCTAAAGTAGAAGAAAAAACAGATACAGATTTTGTTGATAAGCTTACCGAAAGTTTTAAAAAATACCGGGCAGATAAATTAGCTGAAGCATCACCGGAAAGAGACATTGAACCACTCCATCCACAAATTTTTGCACGCTTTATAAATGATCACGCTTCAGACGATGCCATATTTACGGTAGAAACAGGAACCTCGGCAATTTGGGCGGCCAACCATATTTCATTTCACTCGCAACGTAGAATTATTGGGTCATTCAATCACGGCTCCATGGCTGTAGGTTTACCCTCAGCCATGGGTGCTCAGTTTGCTTTTCCTAATCGGGAGGTATGGTCTATTTCTGGTGATGGCGCATTCAATATGGCTATGCAGGATTTTATTACCGCAGTTCGCTATGACTTGCCCGTTAAAATTTTAGTGCTCAACAATAGCCAATTGAGTTTCGTAAAACTTGAAATGGAACAGGCAGGTCTTGCACCGGCACTCGATGCCCTTCATCAGGAAAACGTCAATTTTGCTGAATATGCGAAACTCTGTGGCGGTGATGGAATTAGAGTAGAAAAAGCTGAAGACATTGAACAGGCAATCATTATGGCAAAGAACAGCAAAAAACCCTTTATTATTGATGCCGTTGTAAATAGTGGAGAATTGGCCTTGCCACCACATATTGGGATGAAACAAATTTTGGGATTTGGCACTTCTAAGGCTAAGGAGGTGTTTCAAATTATCACTGGCGATAAGCAACAATGGGAGAACCTAAAAAAAGAACTAAATGCTTGGTTTGATTGAAAAAATTGAAACGAGCAAAATTTTAAAATTAAAATAGAACTGAATCTTATGGACAATAAATTTTTAAAAAGTATTCTAGCAGGAATTGTAGCAACCATTGCAATGACTGTCATAATGATGATCGCGGCAAAATTGGGCATACCCAAAATAGAGCCACCAAAAATGTTAGCCACCACCATGGAAACTTCGGTGGCATTAGGTTGGATAATGCATTTTATGATAGGTATTGTCTTTGCTTTGATTTATGCCTACGTAATTAGCGGATGGCTCACGAAAATCAATTCAATTTTATTGAAGGGCGTGGTATTCGGAATCTTGGCTTTCGTTATAGCACAAGTAGGTATGATGGTTATGGGTATGATGTTCCCCGCTATGCCAGAACCAACTGGAAATATGGTAATGATAATAATGGGTTCAGTTATAGGACATATTTTATTTGGTATTGTTGCGGTTTGGTTCATACATCGTAAATAAAAATAAATAGGTGACCTAATCATTGAGTTAGTTTAATAAAAAAAAGTAATGAAATGTTAAAATGAATAATGAAACCGAAGTGGCATTTGTGTCGGGAAGTATTGGAATTATAGACTCGGCCTTAATTCGTAAGCTTGCTGAAAAACACCGTGTCGCTGGATTTGACCAGGATGGCTATCCTATGTGCCGGCTATTGTCATCTTTTAAATTATAAAATCAATATGATAGAAAAATTGCTTACCCGGAAATTGATTTACGAATTACTTTCAGTGGAGGAAGCGCCCTGCATCTCTCCTTATATGACCTCGCATCGCAGTCACCCTGAAAATATGCAGTATATAATTCGATAATCTCGTTTAACAAGCAAATGCCTACGCAGACAAGTTTTGCAGCCTTATTTCACTATTGAACTAAAATTATCACTCTAAAATATAAAACATGACCATTCAATTTAATACAGATAAAAACATAAATGGAAACGAGGAATTTACGGCTCCTTATGTAGCCCAGATAGAAGATGAATTAAGCAGGTATAGTGATCAGATTACGCGTATTGAAGTTCATCTTTCAGATGAGGATGGCAACAAAAATGGATTGAACGCCATGCGTTGTATGATTGAAGCGCGCTTGGAAGGCCGCCAACCCATAGCCGTTACCAATCAGTCCGATACGCGTGAACAGGCAGTTGCGGGTGCACTTGACAAATTGACGGCATCCTTAAATACGATCATGGGCAAGCTTAGCAATCATCAGGCATAACAATGAAATTTCAACGCCATTACTACCCCAAAAGAAGAAGAAAATCGCAGAAAAAAAATGTGGCTATTGTCATACTTTAATTTAAAGAAAAAAGAAAGATGGAAACAAGCGGCAACAGTTTACTGAATGAGAATTCGCGCACTGACAAAGGCGCCCGAGACACCGATAAGGAAATAATACTTGTAAGTGGCAGCAGCGGCTTAATAGGAACGGGGTTAATCAACAGGCTTGTTGAACATTATCGTGTTGTTGGACTTGACAATGCTGGCTTCCCGTTTCCTCCAATCAAATCAGAATGTGTATCCATTGATATCACTTCTGAAGAGAGTATGGAGAATGCCATGAAAAGAATTGAATACGGTTACGGGAATCACATTGCTTCGGTGATTCACCTTGCGGCCTACTACGATTTTGCCGGCAAACCAAGTCCATTGTATGATAAAATCACTGTAGAGGGAACGGCAAGATTTTTACGAGTACTACAAAGATTCTCGGTGGATCAATTTATTTTCTCCAGCAGCACGCTTGTTTATAAGCCATCAATGCCCGGACAAAAAATTAATGAAGATTGGCCTCTTGAACCCAAATGGGATTACCCAAAATCAAAAGTAAAAACCGAAAAGGTTCTACATGAACAAAGAGGTGATATACCTGTTGTGAATTTCCGTGTAGCCGGTGTATATAGTGAGCGGGGGAATTCAATTCCTATCACCAATCAGATTCAGCGCATTTATGAAAAGCAACTCACCAGTCATTTTTATCCGGGCAATCTTTCGCATGGAAATGTTTTTGTGCACCTCGATGATTTATTTGATGCCATAATAACGGCAGTTGATAAGAGAAAGGAATTACCCAAGGATGTGACCCTTAATCTTGGCGACCCTGAAACATTGGGCTACCAGGAATTGCAAAATATTATCAGCAACGAAATTCATGGTAAGGATTGGAAAACTTACAAGATACCAAAGGCATTGGCAAAGGCCGGAGCATGGGTGCAAGATATTTTTGGAGATCCATTTATAAAACCATGGATGGTTGACCTCGCAGATGATCATGCAGAGATTGACATCACACGGGCAAAAAATATGTTAGGATGGGTACCTAAACATTCGCTAAGAAAGACCCTTCCAAAAATGATTGCTTTTCTAAAAGCTAATCCTAAAGCATTTTATGAGGTAAATGATTTAAAGAAGTAGAAACGCTCCTCGGATATAACTATGCATTGAATCGCAACTGTTCATGAAAGCTAAACGGATAATTCTAATATTACTTGCTTTACTACTTCTGCCGATTGCAGTTTTTTTTGCTTTGCAATTTTATCACTATTCGAAAAATAAAAGCCCTTACCGCACACTGTTAATTCCTCGTCTTGAGATAGCAAAAGACGAGAAGTAGAAATAGAAAGAAAAGGAGCAATGGTAAAATAGACTGAAGTTGTAAAGAATAGCCGGCTATGTAAGGATGCATAAATAAATACGATAGCGTTATGGAAAATATGAAACACGATATGCCTGCTCACGATCAAGCTATGATGGGTGACAAAAAACAAGGCACTCAATACACGTGTACAATGCATCCTGAAGTTATCAGCGATAAGCCAGGCAAATGCCCTATATGTGGAATGACACTAGTGAAAAAAGAAGAAGCAAAAAACGAAATGTCAGATCATAACATGGAAGGTATGGGTTCACGAGGAGTTACCCGGCCGATGATGGATATGGAAAAGCATGAGCACAAAAAAGGTGAGCACATGGATATGGACATGAGTGCCATGAAAATGAGTGCAGATGATCGTATGAAAATGATGAAGGATCACCACAATCAAACACTCTGGGTCTACTGGACTATCGTATTGTTGGGATTTTGGATGATCGCTTCACCGCTCACTTTTGATTATGGAAAGAATGTGGTGGCACCTGCCGGAGGAAGACCCGTCTGGTTGTCGCTTAGTGATCGTATTGCCGCCATGTATTGGAGCGATATCATCAGCGGATTGTTACTGGTTATTTTTGGTTGGCGATCCCTGAAGCCTGACCGTCCTTATAGTGTTTGGATCATTTGTTTTATTGGGATATGGATCAGCATGGCTCCACTAATTTTTTGGGCGCCAACTGCTGTTGCTTATTATAACGGTACCATGGTCGGGGTTTTAATTATCGCCTTGTCTGTTCTCATTCCCGGCATGCCTAATATGATCACCTTTATGAAAATGGGCGGCAATATGCCTACCGGTTGGAGCTACAATCCTTCAAGCTGGCCGCAGCGCGCTGTTATGATTGGCTTGGCATTTATCGGATGGTTGGCCTCTCGCTATTTAGGAGCATTTCAATTGGGCTATGTCGATATTGCCTGGGATCCATTTTTTGGAGATGGCACCTTAAACGTTTTGAACTCTGATATGTCGCATAGCTGGCCCATTTCAGATGGGGCACTCGGCACGCTTGCTTATACACTGGAATTTCTGATGGGATTTATGGGCGGTACTTCCCGTTGGCGTACCATGCCGTGGATGGTCACCTTTTTTGGTATTTTGGTTATCCCACTAGGTTTGGTGAGTATTTTTTTAGTGATTTCACAGCCACTTTCCGTAGGTGCCTGGTGTGCCCTTTGCCTGTTTTCTGCCATTATTATGCTTCCCATGATTCCCTTACAAATTGATGAAGTCATTGCCATGTGGCAACACATGGTGCAGCGAAAACAAAAAGGAGATTCGTTATGGAAAGTGTTTTGGAAAGGTGGTGATGCACTTTCCACTGAAAACGATGAACGTTCCCCTGACTTGGCAACATTTGTTGATAGCCCGTGGAAGGTTTTCAAATCATCAATATGGGGAATGACTGCCCCTTGGCAATTAACAATTTCTGTAATCATTGGACTTTGGTTGATGATTTCTCCGTTCGTTTTCCAGATAGGAATAGAAACATCTGCTGCAAACTTGAACCATTTAGGAGGCGCACTCGTGATCGTTTTTGCAGTAGTGGCTATGGCCGAAGTGCTCAGAAGTTTCCGCTATTTCAATGTATTGTTAGGCCTGGCACTTGCAGTGTTGCCTTGGTTTATAAAAGATAGCACTATGATACTCACGATAAGTACTAGCCTTGCTGGCCTTATCATAATAGCCCTTTCCTTTTCAAAAGGAAAAATCAAAGAAACGTATGGACTTTGGGATAAATATATCGTGTGAAAAAGATTTGTTTGCAAATAAGGAATCATCAGAATGATTATTGGATCCCCACCGTGCAGGTCTCTCACTCTTACTACAATCATGTGGATAATAATCCACACGAGAACGTGAAATTGTATACGCGTGTTTGTTTTAACATCGAAGAGAACTAATACTATTTTAAGTATGGTTTTTGATAATCAATTGTGTAAACATGCTGGTAAAAAAACTTTTACTTTTTACGCTACTACTATTTTCTGGGTGGAATGGATACACCCAGGTAGATACTACAGTGTATCACCTTTCTATTAAACAAGCCGCTGTAAATAAAGCTGGTAAGAGTGTGATAGGTATGACTGTTAACGGTAGCATCCCGGGACCTACTCTTCGATTTGTTGAAGGTGATTATGCGGTGATCTATGTGACTAACGAAATGGATGTAGAAACCTCTGTCCACTGGCATGGCATTCTATTGCCTAATTTTTTCGATGGTGTTCCGTATTTAACCACACCACCCATTAGACCGGGCAAGACGTTGAAGTATGAATTTCCGCTGAAACAATCTGGAACCTATTGGTATCACTCACACACCATGCTTCAAGAACAAAGTGGTGTCTTTGGAGCATTCATTATTGAACCAAAAGATAACAATCCTGAATTGAAGTATGACAAAGAGTTGGTACTGATACTGTCAGACTGGACGAATCAAAAGCCAATGAACGTGTTGCGAAATTTGAAGCGCGGGAATGAGTGGTACAATATTAAGAAAGGAACATCCACACCTTTAAATAGGGTAATTGCCAGAGGTGGGTTTGATGAGCAACTTAATTTTTGGAAGCAACGGATGGAAAGTGCGGACATCGCAGATATATATTATCCTACCTTCCTTAGTAATGGACAACAAACTCAAGACTATCCAGAATTTAACGCAGGTGATAAAGTTCGGTTAAGAATTATCAACGGTTCAGCTTCCTCTCAATTCTGGCTAACGTTTGGTGGAGATGATCCTTTAATGATCTCCGCAGATGGGTTGGATGTTGTTCCGGTAAAACATAACAAGACGTTCATCGCTATTGCCGAGACGTATGATTTCATTGTCACCGTTCCTTCTGGTAAAAAAATTGAAGTCCGCGCCATGGCTCAGGATGGGTCGGGACATACGTCAACTTTTTTAGGACAAGGTGAAGTATTAGATGCAGCTGTTTTACCGCGCCCCGATAAAATCGGCATGATGATGCAAATGGCCAAGATGAAAATGCGCATGGGTGCGCCTGCCCTTAAGTTTAAGCCATCGGTTGAAGAGCCGCACGAGATGAAGGTAAGCTGGGGGATGAAAATGGAAGCACACAATGATGACATGCCATCTATGGATCATTCGAAAATGGATCGTGGAAAGATGGAGGAGACTTCGGAGATGAAAATGGACATGAAGAAAGATTCCGCAGAAAACGACATGAATGCGATGGATCACAGTATGCACAACATGGAAGGTGAAAAGAAAATAAGTGACATGGATACCGATACGAAACAAATGAAAATGGATGACATGAAGGGAATGGACATGTTTGCTGAATACAATTATGACTATTTACGCGCTCCAGAAAAAACAACCTACTCAAAAGATGTTCCTGTAAAGGAAGTGTTGTTAAACCTGACCGGAAATATGCAACGCTATATCTGGAGCATGAATGGTGTACCGCTTTCTGAAACTGACAACATCAAAATAAAAAAAAATGAGGTCACACGGATTACATTGAATAACCTTACCATGATGCATCATCCCATGCACTTACACGGACACTTCTTCCGGGTGATCAATAAAAATGGTGAATACTCTCCGCTGAAACACACAGTCAATGTTCCTCCCATGCAACAGGTGACGATTGAGTTTTATGGTAGTGAATATGGGGATTGGTTTTTTCATTGTCATGTCTTGTACCACATGATGGGCGGCATGGCCAGGGTATTTAGTTATGATACACCACGCGATCCTAAGCTTGATCCGTATCCGGTGTCAAAACTGATTCATGAAACAAACCGCTATTATAATTGGGGCATGGCCGATATTGCATCCCACATGACGGCTGTCACGTTAACTGCTTCTAATATCCGAAATCAATTTAATGCTAATTTGGAATTTGGATGGAATAAAAATATGGAATTCGAAATTTCTTATGAGCGTTATCTGTACGATTATTTCCGTGTGTTTGTTGGAGTGAATACGGAAAATGGGTTTAAAAAAAGTTTGAATGAATTAACAACCACTGCTGTTGCGGGCTTCCGCTTTTTTACGCCCTACATGTTTAACCTCGATGTGCGTGTTGATAATCAGATCCGGCCTGAAATTCGACTTAGTCGATCGATCATGATATTTCCCAAAACAATGCTCTTCGGCAACTACGAATACCAGCTGGACTTCGGTGTTGTAAATGATCTGGAAAAAGAAGGTTCTGGCAATCCGAATTTCAATGGTGAAACTACCTGGTCGGCAGGGTTAGAATATTTTCTTTCCAGAAATTTTTCATTGATGGGTAGCTATGACAATCGTTTTGGTGGGGGTGGGGGATTGTCAATAAGATTTTAAATAAACCAATTTATGACAACCAACCATATTTTAAGGACGCTCCGAGCGGAAATATCTTCTTCAATAAGTTTTAACCATAGAATCAAACACTTCATTATGTCTAAAAAGTTATTCTACAAAGCTTCTTTATTTTTAATTTTCGTAAACGTATTCAGCGCACAAGCCCAATTCAAATTTGATGCGGAATTCGGTGCTTCCTTCAATACTCGCAACAACGTTCGATATCCCAATGATGAAAACACCACCGCTAACTTGGTGGATATCCCAGATCAACTCGGAACTGGGCAAACCGCTTTTCTGCGTTTACGAGCTTCTTATACCATCAACGATAGACACACTATTTCTGGTTTGTATGCGCCACTAACATTCAACTCTTCGGGTTCTTTTTCGAGACCAATAAAGTTTGGCAATTCCATATATACGCAAAATGAAGTCACGGATGTTTCGTATAAATTCAATTCCTATCGACTGACTTATAGCTATCAAATCGTGGATCGGAAAAAAATTAAATTTGGACTTGGACTCACTGGTAAAATTCGTGATGCACGTATTGGATTCAACTCTGGAATAAAATCAGACGAGACAACCGATTTAGGTTTTGTGCCATTGATTAATTTCCGATTGGACTTATACCCAACTGAAAAATTATTATTTACCTTGAATGGCGATGCACTCGTGGGTCCCCAAGGCCGTGCCGAAGATATTTTCGCAGGATTTGAATACTCAATTAGTGATCCAATAGCTATAAAACTAGGTTACAGGATCCTAGAAGGAGGGGCAGACGTTGATCAGGTATACAATTTCTCGTTAATCCATTATGCTTCTGTTGGAGTTATTTTCACTTTAAAATAGACACATGAAAAAGAATAAAATTTTAGCAAGTTTACATTTGGTAGTATTGTTAGTGCTTATCTTTTGGAATTACTATTCAAATACGGCTGCGGTTAACAACAATACGGTAGGATCTGTAAGTGATAGTCTCGATAATTTGTTCACACCTGCAAGCTACGCCTTTGCCATCTGGGGAATTATCTACCTCGGATTGCTTGTGCTCGGAGTATATATGATCATTCGCGCTTTTAAAGATGACGGCAATAATGAGTTTATTGAAAAGGCTGCACCTACACTAATTTTGGCGCACCTCGGTAATGCAACATGGCTTTGGTTTTGGCTCAACGAAGAGGTTGGAATCTCGGTAATCATCATGCTCTTTATTCTTATTATGTTGACATTAACAGTTCTCCGATTGAATATGCAGCGTTGGGATGCCCCTTTAAAGTTTATAGCGCTTGTTTGGTGGCCGATTGATCTATACTTTGGGTGGATTAGTGTTGCTACCATTGCGAATATTTCTGCATACCTCGCTAAATTGAATTGGACAGGAGGAATTTCAGAAATAACGTGGACAGTAATAATGATTTTAGTAGCAACTCTTCTTGCGTTATTCATGATTTTTGCGAGAAATATGCGAGAATATGGAGCAGTGTTCATTTGGGCACTTATTGCTATTGCAGTGCGTCATACAGATCAAATTCCATCAATAACATGGAGTGCAGTGATTGCTGCTGTTATCATTGGTGTTGCCTCTGCACTTCATGCGTTTAAACATCGAGCAACACTTCCATTTAGTAGAAAAAACACACCACAAACAGAGTTATAAAAATTGCTAATTACATTTGAAAATGAAAAAATTTGATGCCATCGTAATTGGTTCGGGGCAAGCCGGAACACCATTGGTTTTTAAACTTGCTTCAAAAGGTAAAAAAGTTGCTTTTATTGAAAAGGAACATTTAGGCGGCACATGCCTGAATGTAGGTTGCACCCCTACCAAAGCCTACGTTGCAAGTGCAAGAAGAATGTGGGATGCAATGCACGGTGACGAACTAGGCATTTACATACCAGCGGGTGCTCGTGCGGATTTAAAAAAAATCAAAGCTCGAAAAGATGCATTGATCCAAAAATCCGTGGATGGCATTGCTGCCGGGTTAGAAAAAAATGAAAACATTACCTACTTCCGAGGTGTGGCAAGCTTCACCGACCATAAAGTGGTTTCAGTGAATGGTGAATTGCTTACTGCCGAAGAAATATACATCAATGTTGGAGGACGTCCATTTGTGCCTGCTGGATATGAAGATGTATCCTATTTAACCAGCACGTCTATTTTAGACTTAGAAGAAATTCCAACGCATTTAATTATTGTAGGAGGCAGCTATATTGGCTTAGAATTTGGCCAAATGTTTAGAAGATTTGGAAGTCAAGTTACAATTATAGAAGAGACAGAGAGCATCATAGGAAGAGAAGATACTGAAACGAGTGAGGCTATTTTAAAATTTTTAGAAGATGAAGGAATTGATTTCCGATTGCAAGCAACATGCGTCACTACAAAAAATGAAGAAGATGGAACTATATCTATTCAAGTAGATTGCAAAATGGGTGGGTCGCCTAAAATTACCGGAACTCATGTTTTATTGGCAGTAGGCAGAAAAGCCAACACCGATACGCTCAACTTAAGTGCAACAGGCATTTCCACAAACCAGAAAGGGTTTATAGAAGTAGATGATTATTTACAGACCACTGTTCCCGGAATTTATGCTTTGGGTGATTGTAACGGCAAAGGAGCATTTACCCATACCGCATATAATGACTATGAAATTATTGCAGAAAATAAATTTGAAGGAAAGAATCGAAAAGTTTCTGATCGAATTTTAACCTACGGCTTGTTTGTAGATCCGCCACTTGGCAGAGTGGGTATTACTATGAAAGAGGCAAAGGAAAAGGGATTGAATTTTTTGGTTGGTCATCGTCCATTCAGTAAAATTTCCCGAGCTAAAGAAAAAGGTGAAACCTACGGCTATATGAGTGTGGTGATTGACGCGGAAACTAAAAAAATACTAGGAGCCACCGTTTTAGGAGTAGGTGGCGATGAAGTTATTAGCAGTTTTATAAATATGATGTATGCAGGTGCAAGGTATGAAGTGGCACGAGACACTGTATTGCCTCATCCCACTGTTTCAGAATTAATTCCCACTATGTTAGAATCTTTAACCAAACCATAATATGAAAGCAATTTGGAACAACGAAATTATAGCTGAAAGCGACAACACCATAGAGGTGGAAGGAAATCATTATTTTCCACAGGAAAGCATTCACAAAGATTTTTTTGAAAGCAGTCAAAAGCATAGTACTTGTCCGTGGAAAGGCGAAGCCAGTTATAAATCACTTTCTGTAAATGGGGGAAAGAACCCAGATGCTGCTTGGTATTACCCAAATCCAAAAGCAGCTGCAGCTAAAATACAAGGACATTATGCCTTTTGGAAAGGCGTGGAAATCGTAGAATCATAAAAATGGACATTCTAGAAAAATATAGTAATGCCCGAATGCGATCTACAGTTATTTGCAAGCCACTCGCTACCGAAGACTATGTGGTGCAGCCTATAGTTGAGGTATCACCACCTAAATGGCATTTGGCTCATAGTACTTGGTTTTTTGAGCAGTTTATTTTGGTGCATCACCTCGCAGATTACACGCCTTTTCATCCCGATTTTGCTTTTTTATTCAATAGTTATTACAACAACATGGGTGAGCGTACGCTGCGGGTAAATCGAGGATTTATGACCCGACCTACCGTTGAGGAAGTGTATGCCTATCGTAAATATGTAGATGAGGCAATGCGAAAATTATTGAGCCAATCATTGAGCCAAGAAGTTTTAGAACTTATAGAAATTGGGATAAATCACGAGCAACAACATCAAGAATTACTGGTTTATGATATCAAATATATCTTAGGCAGCCAACCCACATTTCCCGCTTTAGGAAAAATGTTTACGCTCAATGAAGAAAGTCAAACCGAAAAATGGATAGAAATTGAAGGGGGTGTATTTGAAATAGGTGCTAGCGAACAAGGTTTTTCTTTCGATAACGAACGCCCCAAACATTCGTATTATTTACATCCTTTTTCTATCAGCAACCGATTAATAACCAATGGCGAGTTTGTCGAATTTATAGAAGACGGTGGATACAAGAATTTTAATCTGTGGTACGATGAAGCCTGGCACCATATTCAAGACAACGATTGGCAACGTCCTTTGTATTGGTATAAAAAAGATGGACTTTGGCACCATTTTACTTTTGAAGGGTTGAAGCAAATCAATCCTTTAGAACCCATAATGCATCTATCGTTTTATGAAGCGGCAGCATTTGCCGAATGGAAAGGGATGCGACTGCCCACCGAATTTGAATGGGAGGTAGCTTCTTCACAATTTCAGTGGGGACAATTGTGGGAATGGACTAATTCTGCTTATCTGCCTTATCCCGGATTTCATAAAGCAGATGGCGCTTTGGGGGAATACAACGGTAAATTCATGCTAAATCAAATGGTATTGCGAGGAGCTTCAATTGCCACACCAGAAAATCACGCCAGAAAAACATACCGCAACTTTTTTCAAGCCAACTCACGATGGATTTTTTCCGGTGTTCGCTTGGCAAAAAAACAGTAAGCTAAATGAACAAATTTCTACAACACGTAAAAGAAGGATTAAGCAAAACACCAAAAGCACTTTCGTCAAGGTATTTCTATGACGAAATTGGCGACAAATTATTTCAGGAAATTATGCAACTGGAAGAATATTATCTTCCGGCCTGTGAAATGGAAATCATTCAACAACAAAGCGAACTGATGGCAAAGCATTTGGCAAGAGTTCATAAAAATTTACAAATCATTGAACTAGGTGCAGGCGATGGAAGCAAAACGAAACATTTACTTAATCAGTTTCAACCTTATTTTGATGCACTTGAATATGTGGCTATGGATATTTCTGAAAACATTCTGTGCGTCAACAAACAAGAAATTGAATCTGATGTGCCTGGCATTGATGTTCGCAGCAAAGCAGGGAATTATTTCCAAACCTACAAAGATTTACCAGAGACCTCATACGGACGATTGGTTCTTTTCTTAGGTGCAAATATTGGCAACTTTTTATTAGATGATGCGGCCGCTTTTTTCCGATACGTCAAGCAAGGATTGAAAGAGAATGATGCCTTTATAGTTGCGTTCGATTTGGTTAAACATCCTCGCAAAATATTAGCTGCATACGATGATAGCAAAGGTGTAACCAAAGCTTTTAACCTTAATTTACTCGCTAGAATGAACCGTGAACTGGGTGCTGATTTTGATATTTCAAAATTTGAGCATTTTCCATTGTACAATCCCGCCAATGGTTACACTATAAGCCATATCGTGAGCCTTGAGGATCAAATAGTACATTTTTCAGATGGTTTTGAGGTGCGATTTGAATCATTTGAAACTATACATACAGAAATTTCAAAAAAATACTTCCTGCAAGACATTCAATACTTATCCGATAACAGCGGATTGAAAATTTCGCAAACATACTACGACCGCAAAAAGGAATACGCGTTCGTTTCATTTACCAGAAAAAATGAAGAGACCCTATGAACTCATGAATAAGTAGCGTTTGCAAATGGAAGGCGAAATGGATATGAAAGGTATGATCTTTATCAAAACAATGCTTTCCGGCAACTATGAATATCAGATGGACTTCGATGTTTTAAATGATCTCGAAAAAGAAGGTTCTGGCAATCCAAATTTCAATGGTGAAGCTAACTGGTCGGGAGGCTTTTTCTCTGTGTACGGCACTACGTGACAAAATGAAATCCTATTCCATTTTTTTACACAAAATGAAATAGGATTTAGAGTGCTGTCAATTCGATCGCACCGTCTTTCAATTTCAACGCACTAAATGGCTGAGTTTAATCTCTCACCATCATGTTGTAAAACGTGATCCTCATTATCTATGAATCTCAACAGATCAGCATTCAACCTTTCACGTTGTGTGTAAAACAAACCATGTGGTTCGCCTTCATACACGAGAAAAGCATTGTCTGGAATCAGGTTGGCTGATTGCCTTCCTGAAGGTGTGATGGGAACCGTTTTATCTTCATCACCATGAATGATCAAGGTAGGCACATGCACAGATTTCATTTCACTTCTAAAATCTGTGGTGGCAAAAGCTTTTGCACATTCGGCAGTGGCACGGGGTGATGCCACGGAACATAACATGCGATAATATTCCAACAGGGGCGTGCTTAACGGTTTGTTGAGCATGCCCATACCAAAAAAAGTTTTTCCGAAAGCATCCAAAAAACCAATCCTGTCGTTTTGCATTTGATGTGCCATGTCGTCAAAAGTTTCTGATGGCACGCCATCAGGATTGGTCTCTGTCTTTAACATGTAAGGTGTTATCGATGAAATTAAAACTGCTTTCGAAACATTTTTGCCTCCATGACGGCTAAAGTAACGAACCACTTCGCCACCGCCCATCGAAAAACCAACTAGCGTAACGTCTTTGAGGTCCAGTTGATCAATTAATGCTTTGAGGTCATCGCTTAACGTATCATAATCATATCCATCCCAAGGCTGTGACGATTTTCCAAATCCACGTCTGTCATACGCAATCACGCGGTGGCCACTAGTTACTAAATCATTGGTTTGATATTCCCACATCTCTTTGCTCAGCGGCCAACCCGAAATAAGAATAACGGGTTTGCCGGTTCCGTAGTCACTGTAATTAATTTTTACAGGATTGCCTGATGCGTCATTACTCGTTTCAATGTATTTCATATTTTGTGATTTTAGATTTATAAAAAATTTAATCCATTGCGCTGTAACATGCTTCCTGACACTCGCGGCAAATTTTTGCACACTCAGTACAATGCTGATTATCATGTGCCTCGCATTTTGCTGCACAGGCACCGCATGCATCTGCACATTTTTTTAAAAGGTCGGGATCAACTTTACCTTCTTGATCTACAACATTATTGCACGCTATTGCACATTCCATGCAAAGTCTGGCGCAATCATCTAGTCCTTCTTCTCTGCATTTTTCCGCATTTGTAGTGCATACATCTGCGCACTTTTCGCAGAGTTCAATAGCTTTCTGTTCTGAATGTTGATTTTCCATAACTTATTTTTTTATTGATGTTTTTTCAATGTGGTAATGGATAAAAAACATGCCGATGTTTACGGTACGTTCCTTGATTCGGAAGGCCGTTTTCTTCTTCTCTGCGCGCGTTTAGTTTACATTCTGTAGAAAGAAATGCCCGATACTAAAAAGTATTTGAAAGTAAATAGACCACGCTTAGCTACTTTTTTATTGTTGTTGTCGTTGCACATTTGGTTCCGCTGCAAGTACGCTTTGCTGAAGCTCTGCAAGATGCATTCAATGATACCCGTTTCTCGTTTTTACTTTTTTTGAATCCCAGGTTAGTGCAGACTAGAACCACAGCGTTAGAGTCCACTTATCCTTCTCCAAGTGGGAGAACTGTAGGCAGACCTGCTTCCCTCCTTAGCGGGGAATCTGTGAAACAAATTTGTTGTTGGGGGTGCCCCCAATTCGATCACTTTCTGAATACTGAGTCCTCCCTTTGGATAGGCTCATCTCGGTTACTGTACGGGATACAGAGCTTTTGCTTTCGTTCAATTGTGAATCGAATCGATTCTTACTTAAAACGACTACTGTTTGATGTTAATTCTCTTTCCAGATAAACTAAGTCTTTCCGATTTGAATTTTCCTGCGCTTTGCAGTAATAGATGTTATCAGTAAAATGTTCTACAATCAATTTTTGGTTGGGCCGTATTCTTTCAAAAACCACTTCCCCCTTCTTATACGTATTTTCCATAGTTCTTTATTTGAAACAATGACATGCATATTTTGATGTGCCTGGCTTCTCTTACGGGAATTCTATGCCACACTAAAAAAATCGAAATTCTGATCGGTTACTAGGATTGAGTTATTTAAGGTTGTGGAGTTGATTCTACATGCAAGCCTTAGAGTCAAGAAATTTCCACAATCTCAATGTAAAGAATCAGCACTGAATAATTCCAGTAATTGACCGGCATCCTAATACGAACGTGGAATTAAGTACCCTCGTGTAGAGTTAGTTTCACTTTAGAAAAACAGTTTCGAATGAATATCAGCGTTTTTTAGAGTGTTTCAATACTGGCATCTATTTTTCTATTAGCAGGTGGAGCCGCGCAAGGTGTGTGGTTAAAATTTGAAAATGAAATGATATGGAAATTAAAAACTTAGTAGGCGGATTATTGGCAGGCACTGCCATTGGAATAGCAATAGGAATTCTCTTAGCACCTACCAGCGGAAAAGAGACAAGAAAAAAAATCGTAAAGCAATCAAGAGTGTTAGCAGACGATTTGCAAAATGTGCTTAAGGACGGAACTGAAACTTTAAAGAATCAAAGCAAAACTGCGGTTAATAAAGGTAGCAAGTGGCTGAAGGATGAAGTTTCAAATGATCTTGTAAAAGCGTAATCATTGCCTAAAGGCCTTATAAAATGTGCAGTGTAGGCATTAGCTGATCCTTCCCATACTATGAGATGAGTCATTCAATTGTATAAAATTTAACTAAGAAAAACTAAGTATGAAAAAAATTATGAATTACACCTTAGGCATGATGTGCATGCTATTGAGCAGCGCAGCCTTTGCACAATCGCAGCCTGTCGCAGCTGATCAAGCTCACAGTCAAATGATGATGAAGGATCTTAACACCAGAAATCCAAAAACAATGGATCAAACGGTGGACTGGAGGAATACGGATTACGGTTATAGCGGGATGTATTCCGTTGACAACGAAAATTACATGACGCGTTACGATAAGAAAGGTAATTATGTAGAAACCCTCACTAAAAAGGATTGGAATGATGGTAACGTACCAACTGATCTAAAAACTTCATTTGATAAGAGTATGTATAAAGATGCGCAGGTAACATCATATTGGCAAGTATCGGACGCTAATCAAAAGGGGTACTACATCGAGATGAATGATAGTCGTGGAAAGTCTTCCAATATGTGGGTTGATGGTAGTGGCAAATTTACAGCTACGCCATACACTACTAAACCAATAAAAACAAAAGGAAGTAATTGATCATAGTAAAATGAATAATCTTTTTAGAGGTTTGCTTGCAGGGTACGGAGCCAAGAAGTTAGGCGGAGGTTGCCTGGGTACCATTGTAGTATTTGCTATTATATGGTTTGCACTAGGCCAGTGTAGCTAATATTCTTTAAAGGCGCCTCTTGGTATAAAATATAGTAACGAAGTGCTACTACATTTTTCCAATTCCTCGCTAAGCAAATGATAACGGTGCGAATGTATGAATGCTTTAATCTGCGCTATTCTGCCGTGTCATGTGAATTCAAAACTGGTAATAAAATTTAAATACGCTAGGTAGTGCAATTTTCGAAACACTCACTATTAAACAATTAAAAAAAATGAAAAAAGCTTCAACATCCGCTTCAAACGGTACAAAAAAAACAGCCCCCGAAAAAGGGTTGAAAGCAAAACCCGATGCTGCTCAAGGCCTTCGTGATTTACTATGTGACGAATTAAAAGACATCTACTGGGCAGAAAAAGCATTGACCAAAGCAATTCCCAAAATGATTAAAAATGCCACTGATGAAAATTTGAAAGAGGCACTCACAGGTCATTTGGAGGAAACAAAACAACATGTAACACGCCTCGAAAAAGTGTTTTCGTCCATTGACGAAAAAGCTGTAGCGAAAAAATGCGAAGCCATGGCCGGGCTTATAAAAGAAGCAGAAGAAATAATGGAGGGCACAGAACATGGTGTTGTGCGTGACGCGGGAATTATTTTAGCAGGGCAAAAAGTTGAGCATTACGAAATTGCAACCTATGGAACACTTTTTTCATTTGCGAACATTTTAGGAGAAGACGAAGCCGCTGCTTTACTGGAAGAAACACTTGAGGAAGAAAAGGCAGCAGATAAGAAGCTATCAGAAATCTCCGACTCTATTAACGTGGATGCAGCAGAGGAAGTAGAACACGAGACGGCCGAGTAGAACTTTAAAATTAACATAATCATGAAAAATCAAAAGCTGATTGCTGTATCATCAATTCTTTTCCTTGCAACTTTTTCAAGTTGTTCTGTAGTCGGAGGAATTTTCAAAACCGGCATGGGGGTGGGGATATTTTTTGTGGTATTAGTTATCGCATTAACTGTATTTTTTTTTAATCGCATGGGCAAAAATAAATAGGTCATTTTACTCCGTTTGATCAAAAAATCTTTAACTCTTAAAATATTAATCAATGAAAAATGCATCGAAACAAAATCATCAAAACCTTACAGCACAAGAGGCAATAGATAAACTTAAAGAACTAATTGAAAATGAATCTATCTGTTTCTTTTGCACGCAACTTACACAACAGCCCATAACCACCCGCCCCATGACTACGCAGAAAGTGGATGATGAGGGCAATATCTGGTTTATGAGTTCAATTAAGAGTGATAAGAATTCGGAAATTCTTCAAAACAATTCTGTGCAATTGCTTTACTCTAACCCTTCAAACTTTGAATTTGTCAGTGTACTCGGTGATGCAACCATTTTAACTGACAGAAAAAAAATTTTTGAAATGTGGACACCTTTTGCTAATGCTTGGTTCAAAGATGGCAAGGACGATGCGGATATTTCATTAATAAAAGTAGTTCCTCAAACTGCTTACTATTGGGACACAAAAAATAATAAAATGATTTCCATGATTCAAATGCTTGCGGCCATAGTAACAGGCAGCGCACCTGATGATGGCGTGGAGGGGACATTAAAAGTTAAATAATTGACCCTGGCAACATCAAAAAAATTAACAGAACAGGAGAACTTCCATTTGAAGACAACAAAAATAAGTACTGAAAACACAGAAGGGCTGAAAAATTCGTAGAGATAATAGAGCATGTGCGGACTTGCAGAAAATTAGAACTTTGGCTCTCATGACCGCTTAGATTCAAAAAGGTAAAGTCGTAGTCGATTAACATTTTTTAAAAACTAACTAAATAAATAAATACAATGGAAACGAATGAAAAAGTATCAGCAACGTTGAATGATTTGTTGAAGATCAACAACGACAGAGTAGAAGGCTATGAAAAAGCGGCAGACCAAACGAAAGATAGGGATTTGGAAATGCTGTTTCAAGATATGGCTGGTGAAAGCAGGAAGATTGCTTCTTCCCTTACCGATGAAATCGAAAAACTTGGCGAAGAAGCTGAGTTGGAAAGCACGACAGCTTCCGGAAAAATCTACCGTGTCTGGATGGACGTTAAGGCCACCTTTACTGGTAAAGATAGTGAAGCAATATTGAACGCATGCGATTATGGTGAAGACGCAGCGCAGTCTGCTTACAAGACGGCTCTTGAAGACGATCACCTACAAGGTGGATTAAGACAAATGATCGAAGAGCAAAAAGCAATTTTAAGTTCATCTCACAATCTGATCAAAGAAAAAAGAGATGAACTGAAAGTCGTTTAATAAGCTAAACTATTGAAAGGCTTACCCGTGACAACGCCACCCAGTATACATTATATTGATGTATCTGGTGGACGTTGTTGCGGTTTTTTTTAGTGCATTGCTTCAAATTTATGGGCATCTCTAAAAACTCCGCTTACCCTTCTCTTCTGGAGAAGGGGCAGGGGTTGAGGCAGTGAAAGCAAGGGTTTTTAGAGATGCCCTTATGTTATAATTCGTGTTGTCAAGTTGCGGGGGCTCAAAGTATTTACAATATGAAAATTCGTTCTAAGGAAACGTATTGGTTGTTACGAAATGGACTTGTGAATTCATACCCATCGTTACGAAAGAACATTTCGTGCGAAGTATTGATAGTTGGTGGAGGTATAACTGGGTCATTACTTGCGTATCAACTTTCCAAAGAAGGTTATGAAACAATACTGATCGATAAACGCGATGTATGTTTAGGTAGTACCAGTGCCACAACAGCAATGCTTCAGTATGAAATTGATGAACCGCTTTATTCTTTAATTGAAAAAGTAGGGGAGGCCGCAGCGGTTGCTAGTTACAAGGCAGGAGTTCAAGCCATAGAAACCCTCGAAAATGTTATCCTTAAGATCAAAGCCGAATGTGGTTTTAATCGAAAGGAAAGTCTCTTTATAGCAAGTTCAAAACAAGATAAACATTGGCTGCTAAAAGAGTTTGAGACTCGAAAAAAGTACGGATTTCAAGTAGTGTGGATAAACAAAGGCGACTTAAAATCAACGTACGGAATTGTTGGGGAAGGTGCAATTCTATCCACCATAGGAGGAAGTGTTGATGCGTATGCACTTGCCCATGCATTGCTCAATTTTTCAACAAAGAAATATGGCCTTTCAGTATTTGATCATACCAGTCTTGAACATGTAACGCATGGAAAAAATAGCAATACTGTTCACACAGATGATGGATTCGCTATCAAGACTAAAATAATTGTGTATGCTACAGGGTTCGAAACCAAGTCTTTAATAAAGGGAGATTTTGTTAAGTTGATTAGTACCTATGCGTTTGTAAGTGAGCCTCTTGGCACCATTCCTGACGCTCTGAAAAATACTATTTTTTGGGACACCCAAGATCCTTACCTCTACATGCGCACAACAGATGACAACCGGATTTTAGTTGGTGGAGGTGACGAGAATTTTAGAAATCCTCTGAGAAGGGATCGGCTGATTGAAAAGAAAGAAGTTAAGCTATTGGAAAACGCTAAAAAACTTTTTCCCAAGCTTGAGTTGATTCCAGATTTCAGTTGGGCAGGTACGTTTGGCATTACAAAAGATGCGCTACCCTACATTGGTCCGCATCCGGATTTTCCTAACAGTTTTTTTGTGCTTGGCTATGGCGGAAATGGAATCACTTTCAGCGTGATGGGGATGAAGATAATATCAGACGCCATTGCTGGCAGAACTAATAAACTCTTAGAGTACTATAAATTCAATCGATAAGAAAAGATGGAAGGCTTGCTATAAGCCATTCAGTAAAACAACTGTAGATGACAACAGAAAGTTTCGAGTTTAAAGTTTTGAATGTGTTGACTGCACCCAAAACTTCAAACTCTAACGTTCTTTATTTAAAATTTTTTAAGACTTCGTATTTTTAATTTTTTTCTCGTGTCCTTTCAGCATTTCTAAATGACTTTTCAAACCGGGAAGTGTTTTATTTATCCAATCTTTTAATTCAGCATCTTCAGTTTTATTCCACCGATCTTCATAGTTGCTAATTGTCTTTTCATGTTTATTAACCAACAGCGAGCACCACTTTTTATCAAAGTCTTTCGCGTCCTTTTTGGATAAATCCTTCATATTGTTTTTGGCTTCTTCGCTTTCTTCCATTGGAATGGCAAAGCCATTTTTACCTGCATAGCCTTTTAGTTCGTTTAGTACTTTCGTGTGATCAGCTTCTAACGTCCGGGCAATGTCTTTCACTTCTGCACTTGTGGAATTAGTGAGAGCCATCTGTGCCATTTTAATGTCGGCATAGTTGCCGGCCACTGCATCTACAATAAAGTCCGCATCTTTTTCATCTTTCCGGGTTTCAAGATTTTCATCATTTGCTTCTTTGGCAACTTCAATACTGTTCTCATCCTTTTTCGATGGGGTACAAGATGTAATTGCAGCGGTGATAAACAATGCCGCGACCATGGTGGTGATGTGTGTTAATTTCATAATATTACTTTTAGTTATAATTTGATTGTTTTGACAACAATGCCGAAAATCATACCAAGTAATTACCGTGATGTGATGTGGATTTTAGAAACTTCTTACTGGATAACTCTAATCTAGAATTTTTGACATGTGTAACTTACTCCACACCATGCCCCAGATTTCCATCAACTTTGTTTGGCTGAATCATCATCAGATTTTCACCAAACCGCAGTTAAACATACTTAATGAATATGCGATGTGTGTTATCAAGACTGCCTTGGATATGAGAGGGAAGTTCCACAATGTTTGTTGCTGTTGGGTTGAATACTCCTTAAATTATGACTAAAATTTCGAGCTGAAAGAAAACCAACTTAAGCTTAGTGTGTTAATAATGGAATATGTTTAAGCTGTCCAAAAACTATTATCCCTACTTTCCAATTGTTGGAATGGGCCTCTATCTTATTATCTTCTCGATAGCGGCAAGTGATTATACGGGCGGATCAATCAATGTGCCTACAGCGGACAGCTATAGTTTCTTCAATAACTTTCTATGTGATGTAATGGATCCAATTACAAAACAGGGTAATTTTAATTCTGCCCGCAATCTGGCAGTTATTTCCCATTTGGTTTTAAGTTTTACAATGATATGTTTCTTCTACCTGCTTCCCGAAATTTTCAACAAAAGAGGAAAGAACTTTTATTTAATACGCTATACTGGAATGTTTACAATGAGTGTATTTATTTTCATGTATACATCGTATCATGATCTGGTAGTTACGTTGACGGGTATTTTCGGCACCGTTGCTCTCGTTCCGTTTTTTATTGAATTGCGTCACTATCCTAATAAGCCCTTAAAGATACTCGCGTATGCATGCTTTATCCTCAGCATTATTGTGTTTTTCATTTTTGAAACGAAGTTTGGATTTTACTATCTACCATTTCTCCAAAAAATCACTTTTCTATTCGATATGGTGTGGGTGATTTGGGTAAGTTTGATTGTACTCCGCAAAAAGCAACAAGTTGAAATGAACGTAGCGTAGTTGCGATTAAGCAATTTACAAAGGAGTTATCGCTATTCATTCTTAGCTGGAGTTGCTAAAAGGTTTAAAATTTTAACGTAAGCGGGGAGAAGGAACGGGAAATTGCAAAATAGCTGCATTATGATGGTATTTAGTCTTTTAATTTCAGGCTACATAATACGCTAATTGTTAAGCGGTGTAGCAGAAGCGTAACAAAAATTGCGTTTAACATGCACGATCATGAATTGCAACTAATAAACAAAAATCTTGTCGCGCTAACTATTTGCTCCTTTTTCGGTTTAAATTACGACTATTATCCCCGAAATGATTATGATTTACCTGGAAATTGCCTTAAAACTAATTGTAGGATTGAGCATCTTAAACGTGTGGTTGTTGAGATTTCGAAACGCTTCGCAATGGCGTGGCGGGAACGCGAAAAATATGAAAGAAGAATTTGCCAACTACGGATTACCGATGTGGTTTATGACTTTAATTGGAAGCCTGAAGGTTCTCTTTTCTTTAGCCTTAATTGCCTCCATATATTTTGAGCAGATTGAGTTGATTCCAGCTATAGGCATTGCTGCACTTATGATAGGCGCAATATTTATGCATATAAAAATAGGTGACTCGTTTAAAAAGTCGGTTCCTGCAGTAATCTTTTTAGTACTATCAGCAATAATTCTCTGGTTATAACTTCATCGTTTGATCATATCCATTGGAAAAATACAATCGATAGGTAAATGGAAAGAATCATGTAAAGGAAGGATGGGAGTGATTTGATCAGGCCATCTTTTATTTTGATTCGAATGATAAAACCCATTAGCATTAGGACTGAAAGTCCCATTGAAGCCAGAAGTCCCAATAGCGGTATCAGGAGTCCCAAAATCAGTCCAATACCTCCTAATAGCTGCAATATGCCAGTGAGCACTCTTTGCCAAGGATGACGAACGAAACGTTCAAACTCTAAGATAATCTCTTTGGAATAAAGGCATGCGATTCCGTAATACAGAAATGATGTGGAAGAGAAAAGGATCATGAATTTTGTAAACATCTTCAATTACTGGCAGAAGCTTTAATTACCTTAGCTACTCGACTATTGATAAACATCCGATTTGAACTTATGTTTAATACAAAAGGGAGCCTAAAAATCGAATAAATTCCATGCCCATCAGCAATAACCATCAAAACCAAAATAGTCTTTGATCGTAATTTAGTTGGGATCAAACAACTCGCGATTACCGGTATTACCGAGCGTCAAGCAAAAGCGAATGCACAGTAATAAAATGTGCGGCATCTAAAAAACCAAAATTTACAAAAAACCACAGCGTCAAACATATACAGCCTAATTGATGTTTACCCTATAGCAAAAGGGCGCTACATATACCTATATGACCAAAAAAAAGAACATACTACCATTACTCTTTGACCATCTTCTTTCGGAGACTACCCGCGAAAAAGCTGAAAAAACTATTCTTAGCATCGCGTTATTGAGTTTTTTTATTCACTTGGCAATAATCTATCTAGTAAAGCTTGATTTTATCCAACTAACTTCAGACTCAGAATTATTAAAAAATCCTATATCAGCAATTTACACTCCCTTTTCTTTCATTCTTATTTATGAGGTCTACCTACTAATTTACTACTTACCAAAATCATTTACCACATACATTATTAAACAGTATGAAATCATTACGCTTATCGTTATTCGAAAATTGTTTAAAGATTTGTCGGCTTTAGAACTTTCTTCAAATTGGTTTGAGATAAAGGGAGATCTCCAATTTACGTATGATATTGTGGCATCACTACTACTTTTCTATTTAATATTTCTATTTCAAAAGCAAGGGCAATTAAAATTTGCTCAACCGGAAGCAGGTAAGCCAATAATCGAAAGATTTGTTGCCAAGAAAAAACTAATTGCAATTATTCTAGTGCCGTTGTTTTTCGGTATAGCTTTATATACACTTATTATTTGGTGCTTAGGAATTTCCGCTACCTCTAATGAGCTACCACCTTTTGAAAGCATAAATAATATCTTCTTTGATCAGTTTTTTACAATATTAATTTTAGTAGATGTCGTATTGCTCTTACTGTCTTTTTTCTACACTGACCAATTCCATAAAATTATCAGAAACTCTGGTTTTATTATTTCAACCATTTTGCTCCGCATGTCTTTTGGAGTAAGTGGATTAATAAGCACTATATTAATTGTTTCGGCCGTTCTTTTTGGACTAGCAATCATATCCATTCATAATAAATACGAAAAAAATACTTTAGCCTAAGGCGGGCTTCAAGACTGCCTGCGCGCTGCCTACTTCTGCCTATAATTATTTTGGCAGAGGGTAGGCAAGGGCTAATCGGACTGACCTCGAATAGCTGGGTAAGCCCAGCTATTAACCAAAGGGATATAAAAACTTCAATACCTGGCTAAACAATTTTGTGCCAATAGCCTTATATAGAAGTGAAAAGCCTGAATTTTGATACCGAGTATTTAAACAAACAACGCCACCTAGGCGATGAAGTTGCTGATGGCACAATCTCCAACATCTTCAAAAAGAATCAACAAACTGAATTTTACAAACTTTTCAGTCTATCAGAGAATGAAATTTCAACTGTAAAAAGCGATCATCCGGGCAAAAATTTTCTACTTTCTCCAAAGCCAATGCCGACTTGGTACAATGAAAAGAGAATCTTACAAGGGCAAACTGTTTTTGAAAACTATGCACTGCCCATCATGACCCTGCTTGGGCTAATGTCCCTACCTTATTGCTATGCAGCCACACCTGGCAACAAAGCATTATACCTCACGGAGAAAATGCGGAAGTCGCCCGGCAAGCGATTGGCCGAAACGGGAGAATTTACAATTAGTGTTCTTCGCAAAGGGAACCTACAACCCGGCCAAAGCGGACTATTTCAAATTTACAAAACGCGGTTGATCCATGCGATGGCTCGGCACTATTTGCAAAAAGGTACCTGGGAAAAATCATGGGGTGTGCCCATCAATCAGGAAGATATGGCCGGCACCAACATGGCATTTTCGTATGTGATCTTGCTCGGCCTCCAGCGTTCGGGGCATATCTTATCGGATAAAGAGAAAGAAGATTTTCTGTTCGTGTGGAAATACATCGGCTATCACTTGGGAATTAATGAAACTCTTTTACCAGATAATTTCCAGGAAGCTCGATTGTTATCGGAAAAAATTAAGAGTAGAAATTTCAAAAAGACGGAAGAAGGAATTGTCCTCACCAAAGAATTGGTGAACTATTACCAAAGCGTATTGCCCAAGCAACAAGCGCTATTCGCTACCTCTCAAATTCGCTATTTTTTAGGCAACGAAGTATCGGCCATGATTGGCCTGCCGAGCGATTCAATAAAAGATAAATTGGTTGGGTTCACCAACTCATATACAGAACTTCAAAATCTATTCTCGTTGCCAAAAAATCAAATGAGCGAATTGATTACAAATTACCAGGCAATGAAAGCGAAGGCTGGAAAGTCTATGTAAATCTTACTTCGGGTCAGGTGTCGTCTGCCGCTTTGAACAAATTAGAGTCGGTATCGGGCACACATCTTATCTTTCAGGAGAATAGATTAAACACTACCCTTAGTCAATTCATTTTGAAATGAATAGTTTTTGATAATCTTTTTGTCAGGATAGAATCTTCTTACTTTTTCCCTACCTTAAGTGCAATTTGCGAACTCAATAGCTATGCCCTTGAACTTCAGCCGCAGCTTTTTCTATTATCAGTTGGTTAGTATTCTCCTAACTATATTTTTGATTATTTGCTTTTCCTCAACATTTGCCCAACAACTTAATGCGGATAGCTTGAAGACGCTGTTGATAGAGTCAAAAGACACAACCCGTGTACGGATATTAAATCAGCTTGCCGATGTGTTTAAATCCAAAGCTCCAGTGCAATCCATTGAGTATGGACAAGAGGCATATGAATTAGCGAAAAAAAATGATCACCCTAAAGGAATGGTATTGGCGTTTTATCGGATTGGTATGGCTCAGGGGTTTAATAATGATTATGGTAAGGCAATAGAATACCTAACTCAATCTGGCAAGTTGGCCGAGGAAATAGGCGATAAGAAAACAGCAGCAAATTGCTACATGAATATTGGCGGTGCCTATTCTGTTTCCAATAATTATGAGCAGCAATTGAATTTTTATTTAAAATCATTGGGGTTTTACCAAGCATTGGATGACAAGAAGGGAATCGGCCTTATTTTGATGGGGATTGGTAATGCCTATACATACACCACTCAGTATGATTTGGCAATGGAAAATTACACTGAGGCGATCCGGTATTTCAAAGAATTAAACGACCGCAACCAAATGGCTAAGGTATACGTGAATATCGGTGGCCTTTATAACAGCAAGAAGGAGTTTGGCAAGGCATTGCAATTTTTCACTAAAGCATTTGATTTATTTAAGGCGCTTGACAATAACAGAGGCATGGCCGCCTCCCTATCAGGAAAAGGAGATGTTTATTTTCAGCAAGGAAACTATTTGTTGGCTGAAATTAATTTAAAAGAAGGACTTCAAATAAATCGGAAATCCAATCATCAATATTCAGTAGCGGAAAATTTAATTTTATTAGGCAAAGTAGTATTGGCTGAAAATAAATTCGATGTTGCTACTGGGCATTTTAATGAGGCGATAACAATTTCTCAAGAATTAAACAGTAAATCCAATCTAAGCGCAATCTATCTTCAACTAGCTAATCTGCACCAGATGAAAAGTGATTATAAAAGCGCTTTTACTTTTTACAAACTGTATAAAAGCTATAACGATAGTATTTTGAATATAGAAAAGACAAAGCAGCTTCAGTCTCTTCAACTAAAATTTGAATCTGAAAAGAAGGAAAAGGAAATACAGATTTTAAAAAGCGAGAAGACGCTTAGTAACATTTACATAAAGGTAGCAATCTTGGCCTTTTTGGTTACTCTTGTCATTGGTGTTTTATCCTTCATCTGGTATCGTACCATTAGTAGAACAAAACGACAACTTGAAATTGAACGGATGCGCAACCACATAGCACAAGATCTTCATGATGATATTGGTTCTACTTTGTCGAGTATTAATATGATCAGCAGAATGAATTCACAAGATTTATTGAGCGGAAGTGCGAACACTAGCTTCGCGCAAATAGAAGATCACTCTGGAAAAATGCTTAGCCAGATGGTGGATATTATCTGGTCTATTAATCCAGGTAATGATACGTTGAATGAAGTGTTGCTGCATATGAAGGAGTTTGCCGCTGATATTCTGGAACCTAAAAATATTGACTATTATTTTCACGAAAGTGGAAATGTAAAAAATCAAAAGATTGATGCTACGATACGCAAAAATCTATACCTGATATTCAAGGAGGCATTGAACAATGCAATGAAATATAGTCAGTGCACGACAATCCAAATTACGCTTACATTAACTGCTCCGCTACTTACGTTGGATATCGTGGATAACGGAACTGGGTTTTCTATGAACGAAGTGAAGCTTGGAAATGGTTTGAATAATATGGAAGCGCGTGCTAAGCTGATGAAAGGGTTATTGAAAATAGAATCTACTCAGGGTAATGGAACACGCCTTTCCATTGTTGTTCAAATAGCATGATCATGCTATTTTCTGATACCTTTAAAATACCTTCTTTTACTTTTTTTATAGTATGAATGTATCTATTCTCATTTTTGAAGACAACGATCAATTGCGCAGTAGCACAACGACACTACTAAAATCAATTGAAGGATTTGATGTTGTTGGTGCGTTTCCGAATGTTTTAGAGGCTAACGCGATCGTGAAGAAATTAAACCCAGATGTCATCCTAATGGACATATCCATGCCCGGTAAAACTGGTACCGATGCTGTGAAAGAAATACGAAAGGTCAACACAGACGTTCACATTATTATGCTTACCATCTTCGATAATGACCAACATGTATTTGAGGCTATTTGTGCCGGAGCCTCCGGCTATTTGTTAAAGCAACACCTTGGTGAAAGACTCGTGTCTTCAATACTTGAAGTCTTGAACGGTGGTGCACCCATGTCGCCAAGTATCGCGAAACTAGTTATGCAGTCGATGCAAGGAAGTTCCAAATCCAAACCCAAAACCGATACCTATCAACTCACCGCACGCGAAAAGGAAATCCTGGCATCTCTATCGGATGGCAACAGCTACAAAATCATCGCTTTCAAATTAGATATTCAAATTGATACGGTGCGTAGCCACATCCGTCATATCTATGAAAAGCTACAGGTTCATTCACAGACCGAAGCGGTAGCGAAGGCTATTCAGGAAAAATTATTTTAACTCATTCGAGCGAAGTCTTCCGCGTTTAAAGCGGCAGTAAATAAGACCTCTAAGGTTCGTATAGCATGATCATGCTATATACAGCACCCCTATTATAAAATACCTTTGATGTACTAATGGTAATGTACTGATAAATAGTTGGTGACTTTGTTGGAGTAAATGGTTAAACTTGGTCATCATCCTGAAGAGTAAGCAAGCTCTGCTGGAGAGCAACTTGTCAGCAATAAGGTTGATGCTTGTACGAA